>Ga0111183_1148_pt1 | contig 9099 bp, 9 predicted proteins | sample DeeMarSWOR324_28_FD_80238 | JGI IMG/M metagenome (GOLD analysis project Ga0111183, IMG submission 80238) | Omnitrophica WOR_2 bacterium SM23_29 | reverse complement strand
CTAATCTTCAGATGAAAGTATATCATACGGAAAAGAAAAAAACAAGATGGAGCAAAAATTTTATCGTATCTTTGCGTGCAGACGTTCGGTCAACACCGTCCTCAGCTTCCTATCGAAGTCGTTAACCTCTTCGTCGGTTAAAGTTTTATCGGGAGCCCTATATTCTATCGAATATAAAATGCTCTTTGAGCCCTTCGGAACCTGTTCGCCCCGATACAAATCGAAGGGCTTAATACTAACCACCAAATCCCCGCAAGCCTCCTTTATCAAAGTTGCGATTTCGCTGTTAGATACTTTCTCGTCAACGATTAAAGATATATCTCGTATTATGGAGGGGAATTTAGGTAGCTTGCGAAATGTACATTCGAGTTTTATATGGGGCATAATTGATTTTATATCCAATTCGCTTATGAAAACCGAATCTTTTATATCGTATCCATCTAAAATTACCCTGTCTAATTTTCCCAATACGCCGATATCTTTGCCGCCGATCCTTATTATCGAAGAAACCGAAGATGCAAGCAATGGCGCAGGCTTGGTAACGAATTCATATTTCGAAATTCCCAATTTCTTAAATAATGCCTCAACAATGCCTTTTAAGTCAAAGATGTCTATCTCTTCCTTCTTCTGCCAATCTTTGGCCCTCATTCCGCACAGTGCTATTGCTAAGGTACTCCTCTCATAAGGCGTGCCTTTTTCCTTACAAAAATAGGAATTGCCCAACTCAAAAATCCTTAAGTCCGTAATCTTCCTATTCATATTGTACGCAACAACGCCCAAAATTCCAGGCAAAAGAGATGGACGAAGTATCTCCGCTTCCGAACTCAAAGGGTTCTTAACCTTAAGTAGTTGATCGTCGTTAAAATTTAGCTTTTTAGTATAACTATCCACGCTTCCCAAACCATAGGTAATTACCTCGTTTAATCCTAGCTCAACGAGCCCCTGCCTTATCAAATCTTCTATAATCTTATCATCGCTTTTCTGTCTTCCTTTACCCCAAATCGTAATCTTCGTCAAAGTCTCAGGAACTTTATCGTAACCGTATAGGCGCACAATCTCTTCTATCAAATCTATCTCTTCTTTAAGATCGCCCCTAAAAGAGGGGACCGCAATCTCCAACGAGTCCTTTCCCTTTTGCTTCACTTTTAAATCAAGGCGTTTTAATATAGCGGCGTACTTTGAGATTGCAATATCCATCCCTAATATCTTATTTGCCTTTGAAATCCTCAAATTTATCTCCGCTTTTTTTGTTTTCTTTATACCTACATCTGTTGGTTGCGATATTGCCTTCGCTTTAGCCAAATCACAAATAAGCGATGCCGCCCTGTTCGATGCCGATAGAAGTCCTTCTAAATCGACACCTCTTTCAAATCTATACGAAGACTCGGTCGAAATGCCTAACCCCTTTGATGCCCTTCTTATCCTCGGGGGGTCAAAATATGCGCTCTCTAATAATACCCTCTTTGTCGACGAAGTTACCTCCGCGTCTTTTCCGCCCATAACTCCGGCAATCGCAACCGCCTTTTCAGCATCCGCAATTACCAGGACGCTTCCGTCCAATCTTCGTTTAATACCATCTATCGTTACAATCTCCTCGCCCTGCCTGGCCTTCCTTACAATTATTTCGCCGCCTGCTAATCTGTCATAATCAAAAGCGTGCAACGGCTGGCCTAGTTCCAGCAAACAAAAATTCGTTATATCCACTATATTATTTACTGGCCTAAGCCCTGCGCTTTCAATCTTATCGACCAGCCATTTTGGCGAAGCTTGAACTTCAATTCCAGCTATAACCCTGCCGACGTACCTTAAGCATCCTTTCCTGTCCTCTATTTTTATCGGCGGTTTCTGTAATCGTACGTTTTTTAGCGAACCTGCCTTGATCGGCTTTAAGTTCAAACCGAAAATTCCCTGGATCTCCCTGGCAATGCCGTAGATGCCCAAGCAATCCGGCCGATTCGAAGTAACCTCTATCTCAAAAATAAAATCCCCCCCTCTTCCATCGACAGATTTTACCTCCAGACCAGCCATGGTTAACCTATCGGCTAAATCATTCGGCTTTAAGCGAATATTTATATAATCTTTTAACCAGTTATAGGATGCTTTCATTTAAATTGCTCTAAGAACCTCATATCATTTTCAAAAAATAATCTTATATCGCTGATCCCGTATTTTAACATCGCGATACGCTCAACGCCCATCCCAAACGCATAGCCGGTTATCTCTTCGGGGTTATATTTAACCGCTCTAAAAACGCCCAGATGAACCATGCCGCAGCCTAAAATCTCAAGCCATCCTTTTCTGCCGCATACGCTGCAGCCTGAACCGCCACAAATAATGCAGGATATATCGACCTCTGCGCTAGGTTCCGTAAACGGGAAATAATGCGGCCTGAATCTCATCCTCACCTTTTCGCCGAAGTATTCCTTTACGAAAACTTTTAGAGCACCTTTTAAGTCGGCGAACGTCACATCCTTTCCAACAACCAAACCTTCTACCTGATGGAACATAAACGAATGTGAAGCATCAACCGCATCGGGCCGATATACCTTTCCCGGAACTACTATCTTAAACGGCGGTTTTTCCTCCTCCATAAATCTGATCTGAACAGGCGAGGTGTGGCTGCGCAATAGATATTCACCTTTAATATAAAAGGTGTCAAACATATCCCGTGAGGGATGGTCAAGCGGAATATTCAAGGCCTCAAAATTATAAAACTCCGTCTCAACCTCTGGGCCCTCTACGATCTTAAAACCCATTCCTAAAAAAATCTCGCAGATTTTATCTATCGTATTAATGATCGGATGTCTTGTGCCGATTGGGGGTTTAAAACCTGGCAGCGTTAAATCGACTACCTCCTCAGATAAAATTGAGCCCTTTGAAAGCGCGACTTGTCTGGTCTTTAATAATCCCTCGATCTTTCCTTTCAGCGAATTTAGCTCGGAGCCAGTCTTGGGCCTCGCCTCATTAGGCAAGTTTGCAACTTGCTTAAATAATTCGGCGATTAGGCCCCTCCTGCCTAAATATCTTATCCTTAAATTATCAAGCGCCCTTAAATCGCTTGCCTTCGATATTTCGTTCTGCGCTTCGGCTTCTACGGATTTAATTCTGTCTAACATCTTATCTTAGCTTTGCTACGGCCTCGTCTGTGCCTATGACTATCAATTTGTCATTCTCCGTTACGACGTCGTTAGCGGTGGGAGATATATTCAACTCCTCGTGCTCCTCAAATCCCTTTTGAGTCTTAACTTTTACCTTCCTTTTCATTGCGATGACATTTAAATTGTATTCAGCGCGGATGTCCAATTCCTTTAAAGACTTGCCAATAAAATCTTTCGGCGGCGAAAGTTCGAAGATGGAATATTCGGGAGATAGATCTATGTGCTCGACTATTTCCGGCGATACCAAAGTATTCGCAAGTCTAATGCCCATATCTCGCTCAGCGAATACGACCTTCGTCGCCCCAATCTTCTCTAAGACCTTTCCATGAATCTCGGTCATCGCCCTGGCGACTATCTCCTTTATTCCAATCTCCTTTAATGTCACGGTAACCAAAATCGATGCCTCGATATCAGCGCCTATTCCAACTATAGCGCAGTCCACATGCTCAATGCCTACGGCTTTCAAGGCCTTTTCGTCCGTCGCATCTATTGTGACGGCGTGTGCAACGAGTTCCGAGATATCCTGGATCTCTTGCTCATTTGAATCTATCGCAAGGACCTCGTATCCTTTCTCGCTCAACGTCTTCGCGACGGAAGAGCCGAACCTTCCCAAACCTATAACTGCAAATTGTTTCATCTTTATCCTCCCTTCGGAGTTTTTATCCGACCATTATCTTTCCTTCTGGATATTTATATTCGGCCGTAAACGGACGCATCGCTATGGCCATCGCCAAAGTCAATGGACCTATCCTTCCTAAATACATAGTGAGGATTATAATCAACTTGCCTAACGGTGAAAGCAGCGGCGTAATTCCCGTCGATAAACCAACTGTCCCGAAGGCAGAGGTCGTTTCAAACAACAGTTGCATAAAAAAATTGGTTGCGGTCGCTAAATTTCTTTCCACTATTGTGAGCAAAAAAGTTGCCACCACAATCCATAATAAAGAGAGAACGAATATAATTGCGGATTTATGGAATATGGCTTTTGGGACCGTCCTCTCAAAAAGCGTCAACTCATCTTTACCCCGCAACATCGAACGTATGCTCGATAACAAAATGCTAAAGGTCGTCGTCTTAATACCTCCGCCGGTTCCGCCGGGCGATGCGCCGATAAACATAAAAACCATTACAAAAAAGAGCGTTGTCGCTGAGAGCCCTCTTATGGACAAGGTATTAAATCCCGCCGTCCTAGGCGTAACCGCGAGGAAGAAAGAATTCATAAGCTTCTCTCCAACGGTGGTTAACTCGGATAAAACCCCTTTATATTCGAGGAGGAATATTGCGCCTGTTCCAATTAACAAAAGGCAAAATGTAAGAGATAAGACGACTTTCGTCTGCAAATTTAACTTTGCAAAGATGAGCGCCCTCTCCTTCCTCCAAAACTTCATTTTAGGTATATCGAGCAAAACGACGAAACCCAATCCCCCTAAGATAATCAGCGACGAGACCGTAAATATCGTTACGTAGTCTAACTTAAATTGGGATAGGCTATCCGGAAACAGGGTCAAGCCCGAATTGCAAAAAGCCGATACGCTGTGAAATACGGCGTAATATAACACTTGCCTCGGCCCAAATTCAAGTAGATGAATCCACCTCGAATATAGAATTCCAATGCCAATCGCTTCTATGAGTAAAGTAATAATAACGATATGAAATATAAGGCCTTTTAGACCTTCGATTTTGGTCTGGTCTAGCGCGCTTTGGACGACTACGTTCTGCCTAATTGTAAGCTTACGCCCTAAAAGAATGGCGAACACCGTAGAAAATGTCATTATGCCCAGGCCCCCTATCTGAATAAAAAATAGGATTACCAACTGGCCAAATTTAGAGAAAGTTCTACCTATTTCAACAACCGAAAGCCCGGTAACGCATGTTGCGGTCGTGGCGGTAAAAAGACAATCCAAATAGGATAACGATCGACCTTCGGCCTGTGATATGGGAAGATAAAGCAATGCGCTTGCAATTAATATCGCAAACAAAAAACTTAGCGCCACAGACTGCGGCGGCTTTAACTTCATCTATTTCGCCTCAACCTTAACCTGTTCGACCAATTTTCCAAAAGCGGGTCGGTCATTTACGGCCAAATCGGCAAGAAGCTTTCGCGGGTCGGTCATTTACGGCCAAATCGGCAAGAAGCTTTCTATCCAAGGCGATCTTAGACTTTCTTAATCCGTTAACGAATTTTGAATACGTTATTCCAAAGTGCCGGCAAGCGGCATTGATCCGCGCAATCCAAAGCGAACGCATTTGGCGCTTCCTTACTTTTCTATCTCTATACGCATAGACTAAGCTCCTACGGACGGTCTCCGCTGCCTTCTTATACAATTTTGACCTTCCGGCATAAAAACCCTTAGCCCGTTTTAATACTTTCTTCCTCCGTTTTCTCTTCGCAGGGCTATATTTCGCTTTCGGCATTTATAAAATTCTCCTTTCTTTTACTATCATTTTACTCCTTGAATAACGCAAACTTACGCATAAGGAAGCAGTCTCTTGATCTTCTCTCGTTCTGTCCTGCTGACTAAATCCGGTCTATTCAGCCTCCTCTTTCTTTTGCTTGATTTCTTCGATAACAGGTGACCTTTAAAGGCCTTGCGCCTCAATATCTTCCCCCTCTTGGTAAATTTAAATCTCTTCGCTATCGATTTGCGAGTCTTTAACTTTGGCATTACCTTTTCCCTCTATTTAGGAGCTACAACCATCACGATCAAACGCCCTTCTTGAAGCGGCGGTTTTTCAATCTCGCCAACGTTAGCGATATCTCCGCTTAACCTCTCCAGAACCTTTCTTCCCAGTTCGGGATGTGACATCTCCCTCCCCCGGAAAAGGAGCGTAATTTTAACCTTATCACCCCGTTCCAAAAATTTCTTAATGAAACCCAATTTAACTTGATAATCATGGTCGCCGATTTTGGGTTTAAGCCTAATCTCTTTAATATGGATTGCGTGTTGTTTCCTCTTCGCCTCCTTCGCCTTCTTCTCCTGCTCATACTTATATTTCGAAAAATCCATTATCCGGCAAACAGGAGGTTTTGCTTGCGGAGCAACTTCGACTAAATCCAATCCCCCCTCTTGCGCTAACCTTAAGCCCTGTTCCGGCGCCATCACTCCGAGTTGCTCGCCATTTGCGCCGATAACCATTATCTCCCTCGTCCTTATCCTCTCATTTACCCGAATAGATTTTGCCTGAAATTGGATAAAACCACCTCCCTTTATTTTTTGTCTTTCACTTCCTGCGTAATTTTTTTAATAAACTCGTCCAATTTAACCTGACCTAAATCGCCTTTGCTCCTTTCCCTTACCGCAACAGTACCCGATTTTGCCTCTTTGCCTCCGACGATAAGCATATACGGCACCTTCTCAACTTCAGCGTCTCTAATCTTGTGTTCCATTCGCGCGTTTTTGTCATCTAATTCTACCCTTATATCGCTATCCCGTAATTTATCGATAACCGTTTTCGCGTAATCTCTATGCTCATCGGCAATTGGTATTATAATAACCTGAGTGGGCGAAAGCCACACAGGAAAAGCTCCGCCATAATGTTCTATCAACGCTCCTAAAAATCTTTCCATCGATCCTAACACTACGCGATGCAACATAATCGGCGTATATTCTTTTCCGTCTTTGCCTACGTATTTTAAATTGAACCTCTGAGGAAGTGCAAAATCACATTGTATCGTCGCGCACTGCCAGGCCCGGCCTAACGCGTCTTTTAATTCTATATCTATCTTCGGCCCGTAAAAAGCCCCTTCTTTTTCGTGAACCCTATAATCCATTCCCTTAGATCTTAAAGCTTCTTCCAGGGCCTTGGTCGCCTCTTCCCAATCTGAATCGGAGCCGATATATTTATCTGGTTTGGTAGATAATTTAACATTATATTGGGAAAAGCCGAAGACCTTTAGCGCGTCCATTACGAAATCTATCACACCTTTTATCTCACTAACCGCCTGCTCTTTCAAACAAAATATGTGAGCGTCATCCTGCGTAAATCCGCGCACTCTCAAAAGCCCGTGTAAAACTCCGGACTTTTCATTTCTATATACAGAGCCCATTTCAAAATATCTTATCGGAAGGTCCCTGTAGCTCCTCGTCTTGGACTTATAAATTAAGATATGCGCTGGGCAATTCATCGGCTTTATCGCATACTCTTGGCCCTCTACTTGAAAAATGTACATGTTCTCTTTGTAATAATCGTAATGGCCCGATTCAATCCAAATATCCGACCTTAATATATGCGGCCCCATCACAATCTCATATCCGCGTTTTAAGTGCTCTTTTCTTTCCCAATCCTCTATGATCGTTCTTAAAAGCGCGCCCTTTGGATGATAGATAACAAGCCCGGCACCAACTTTCTCCTCTATCGTGAATAACCTAAGTTCCCGGCCCAATCTCCTGTGGTCGCGCCTCTTTGCCTCTTCTAATCTCTTAAGATGTGCCTTTAATTCAGCGTCGGACTCATAGGCCGTTCCATAAATTCTTTGTAACATCTTATTATTCTCGTTGCCGCGCCAATATGCGCCTGCGATGGATAGCAGCTTAAATACCTTTATCTTTCCGGTCGAATCTACGTGCGGTCCCTTGCAAAGGTCCAAAAAATCGCCGTCTTTATAGATGGAAACTTCTTCATCCGGAAGTTCCTCGATTAACTCGACCTTATAGGGTTCTTCCATCTTCTTAAATAACTTCAACGCTTCTTCTTTCTTTAGTGCGGACTTTTCAAATTTATAATTCTCTTTTATGATCTTCGACATCTCCGCTTCGATTTTAGGCAAGTCCTCTTCTGTAAATGTGTGGGGCGAATCGAAATCATAATAGAATCCGTCATCGATAGACGGACCTATAGCAAGCTTTGTATCCGGATGAAGCCTCTTTACCGCCTGCGCCATAACGTGCGAAGTAGAATGCCGTAACGCCTCAAGATTCATAATTTAATCTTTCATGATTAAGGATGGTGGGCCCAAGAGGATGGTGGGCCCAAGAGGAGTCGAACCTCTGACCTCTTCCATGTCAAGGAAGCGCGCTAACCAACTGCGCTATGAGCCCACAGTAGAATTAAATTATATCTAATTTATCGCTTTTAAGTCAAGGATAATAAAGCAAAAAGGGGCAGATAAATTGATTTCTGCCCCTATCTCCTCCTCGTCTTTCCTAAAATATTTAGGAAGGGGGTGGCGAGGAAGATAAATCACGCCTTATGGCCTCACTTGATCATTCTCTTCCTAAAAGCAAGTAAGCCAACCAAGCCCGAGCCTAATAACAAGAGGCTCATTGGTTCTGGAATTGGTTCGACTATCATATCGTCGAATATACCTCGGCCATCACCGGAACCGGAGTTATTAACCTCCCATACCAATGTAGCTTTGGTAACGTCCCCGCCGTAAGACGAAGGTGTTACCAGCGCTGTCATATTGTTCCATACATCGTCTATCAAGTCACCGCCTGTTAGATTTCCTGTGCTCCACGTTCCACGGATTATGTCGCTAGCGTTCTTAAACTCAACCCTGATTAAAGCGTATACGCCGTTCCTCAAGCTCTCCCCGCCAGCAACGTCATCGTATACCCATCCACCTATCGTATGTGGCACGCTCGGATTTGAAAGAGTTACGTGTTGCCATCCGGACGTCGCCCACCAGCCAGAAGCGGCTTTAAGCCCTGAATGCCCCCAATCGTTGATCACCGCACTTGAAGAGTTCCACTGGTCCCAATTCGCAAAATCTGACTCAAATCCTGGGTTGCTTAATAAGTTAGCACAAGCATAAGATGGAACTGACATAAGCGCCAACAAAATCAAGCCCACTACCAAATGCTTACTCATCTATAATTCACCTCCTCTCGTTGTAATTTACCTACCGAAGGTTACTTCAAGATACGAATCTTTTATGATTGCAAAAGAGTTTACATCTCCCGGCCTACCCTGGGGGTTATAGCTAGAGAGTTCTTTCTCT
>Ga0111183_1074_pt1 | contig 9154 bp, 7 predicted proteins | sample DeeMarSWOR324_28_FD_80238 | JGI IMG/M metagenome (GOLD analysis project Ga0111183, IMG submission 80238) | Omnitrophica WOR_2 bacterium SM23_29 | reverse complement strand
TGGGAAAACGTGTAATAGGTATAGACATAGGGGCAGGTTCAGTAAAGTTCGTTGAGCTCGAAAAAAGCGCCGAAGGCATTCAATTACATCGGGCAAAATTCTTCGATTTGACCCACCTTGCCGAGCAGGATAAGAGAGAGGCGGTCATCCGTGAAGGCCTTGAAGGGTTGCTAAAGGCCGAAAAGATAAAGGGTGGAAAAACCACAATCTCTCTATCCGGGCAGTCTGTCTTTATCAGATTCTTAAAACTTCCACGAATCAAAAAAGGGAAGAAAGACAAGATTATTAAGTACGAGGCCCAGCAGCAAGTTCCATTTCCGTTGGAGAAAATCATTTGGGACTATCATGCTTTTCGCTTCGTTGAAAGTCCAGAGGAAGATGTGTTATTGGTGGCGGTAAAGAATGAGATTGTGGAATCCGCTTTAAGTTACCTTTCAAAGACAAATCTCGAAATAGAATTCGTAGACGTAAGTTCGCTTTCGCTTTTCAATGCGGTAGCATTTAATGAGCCGTTAAAGCAGGGCATCATTCTCGATATAGGTGCTAAAGCGACCAATCTGATAGCTATAGATGAAAAGGGATTTTGGGTAAGGTCGATTTTAATCGCAGGTGATGAGATGACGCATGCCATCTCATCCAACCTTAAGATACCATTTGATAAAGCGGAAGAATTAAAAAGGAAGGAAGGCACAATTTTAACTGGCGATACGTCCCCACCAGCAGAACTGACGCCTGCAGGAAGGGATATCTCTAATATATTGAATCCACTCTTATCGGATTTGGTCTCTTCTATCATTCAATCTTTGGAATTTTATCGAACCCGATATGGACGCGATTTCACATTTAATGAAGCAATCCTATGCGGCGGCGGTTCGAAGTTAAAGGGCATGGAGGATTTTTTAAGCAAGTATTTAGGCATGTCAGTCAAGCGTCCAAACTTGACCAAAAGGATAAAGTGTTCGTCGAACTTAAGGCTAGATTTAGATTTTCAGACGAGGTTTGGCGCTGCCATTGGGAGTGCTCTTCGCCCTATACAAAAGTGCCCGATAAATATCGACCTTTTGCCACGCGAGAGAAAGATCGAAAGGGATTTCAAAAAGAAGAGAACCTATGTTATTGCGTCTGGAATTTTACTTTCTTTAATTCCGTTTACGCTGGGATTGAATTTTTCATCACAGCATCAATATCTTAGAGCCCAGCTTAAATCTTTAGACAAAATTCTATCGAAATATGATGTTGTGCAGAATAAAATTAACGCCCTAACCATAGAGATTAAAAATACGAAGGCGAAGATAAGACCTTTCGATGAATTAGCGGTAAAAAGGACGCTACTGCTCGAGGCCTTGTTAGAAATAGAAAAGCTCTTGCCTTACGATACTTGGGTTACAGCGTTGAAGACCGATTTCGACACTGTGACGTTAGAGGGGCAAACTACCTCTACCTTGCTTACGATTACTGAATTTAAAAACAAACTTGAGTCGTCGGATTTATTTGAGTCGGTTAATATAGAAAGCGCAAGCTTCCCCAAAGAAACCAAACAGGGGGATAGCCAAGTTAGGAACTTTTCTATCAAATTTAAATTAAAAGGAAAACTATGAAGATAACGGTTAAAGGTATTGGGGCACCGGCGTTAACAAAACTTATTCTCGGCATAATCGTAATAGCATCGATTTTCTATTTGCTGATGTCAGGATATCAGACATACTCCTATAAAATAACGCTGGGTTGGAAACAGATGAGCCTAAGGTCATATGAAAAAGAGGGGATAACTAACCTTGAGAATAAAAGGACAACTTTTGAGGAACAGTTAAATGAAATTTCAACTTATTATAAAGAAATCATCGAGACCTTGAGCTCCAAGCCAAAATCCAGGATGCCAAAAGAGGGAGATCCTTTAAGATTTAAAGAGGAATTATATAAGATACAGACCAAACTAAAACAAGACGGAAGTCCTATAGGTTTTGAATTCCCTGCAGGGTTAGGATTTGCGAAGTACGAGAAGGAGATCCCAAGCGCTTCAGAATTACCGATAAGGGTTAAACAACTTGAGATCATACAAGAGATAGGCGATTTGATGTTAAAGGCTAAAGTCCCCAAAATTACAGATGTAGAATTTAAAGATATTAAGGATATAACTCTTGAAAAAAGCAAGGATATTTTGTATAAGGAATTTCCGTTGGAGGTCTCGTTTAAATGTAAAAATGAAAATTTAATAAATTTTTTACATGGGCTTACCATTTCAGACATCCCTTTTATGATAGATTCTATAAATTTGAAGACCTCTGATGATAGGGTAGAGACAAAGGATGAATTGGAGGTGCAGCTGGTGATCTTGGCTGCCATTTTTCCTTAGGACCATTAAGATATGAAAGGCCTAAATTTAAATAAGATAACGACGTTAATTTTGCTTGTCCTTTGGTTATTTGTGATGTGGAAGACCCTTTTGAAACAGCCAACCAAAATAACCATACCCACTTTCGAGCCTAAAAACGAAGGTATATCTTCATTACAAGAGCCGATTGGACAACTCGATGATGCTAAGCATTACTCGGCAATATTAGCACGATTTAAAGCTCCGTTTGATGTAACTCGATATCAAGCTTTATTGACGAGAAATATCTTTATAAAACCAGAGAAACCCGTCATTATATTTTCACCCGAAAGCCTAAGATTAGTTTCGGTAGAGCCAATTATTTTGCCGTTTGTTTACAAGGGATACATACAAACTGCAAGTGGGACTATAATTGGTCAGATAAATTGGGGGGAAAAGACCTATTTCCTTAAGAAAGGCGATAAGTTTAAAGATTATAAAGTAATAGATATACAGAAAAAATCAATGAAAGTAGAAGAAAAAGATGGACAGCTTATTTTGGAATTGGGCAAGCCGGCCAAAGGAAAAGAGCTTATTGCAAAAGTCTACAACGAGTTGGATCAGAAGACGTACGAGCTAAGGAAGGAAGAAGAGCTTAATAATTATAAAATACTTGACATAACGGCAGATACTGTGGTAATATGGGGCGAAAATAAAGAGTGGGTTATAAAAAAGGGGAGATGACATAAATGATTATAATAAACAGAGTTAAAAAGAAAAGGTTAATTTTAATTTTGGGATTTTTGGCTTTTAATCTATCCTTTATTATGTTGTCAATAGAAGACTTTCCTAATCTAGCATATGCCCTCACTAAAGCTGAGTCAAACGAAGCAATTGAAGCAAAGATTATTGCAAAAGACCTAGCAAAGCAAAAAGGGATTGAAAGAAAGGCGTTGATATCAGAACTCTTTGGCGAAGGGAAGAAAAATTACGAAGCAAAAAATTATGAAACTGCAATGGAATTTTTCCAAAGGATCCTCGAAATAGACCCGGCCAATAAGTCGGCAAAACATTATATAAACTTATGCAAGGAAGCAATGAAAAAGGAGATACCCGAGACCGTTACCGGGTCCTTGGTTAAACGCGGCAAAGACAATTTTAAGAAGAAACAATATTCAGCGGCAATTGCCGATTTCGAAGCCGCATTGGCCTCTAATCCAAATGACCAAGAAGCAAGGTTGTGGCTTGCTAAAGCAAAAGAATATGAGGGGCTATATGCTAAAAAAGACGCTGCGATAAAACAACGTAAAACATTAGACGTAGCGCGTAATGTTTCAACAAAAGAGAAAGATGCCGCCGAACAATCTATGATGTTACAGGTCGATAGGGGTTGGCTTCCGCCTGAAAGATTACCCCGTGAAGAGATGGAGATAGAAGAGATTATATCGCCTGAAGAATTAGCCGAACAAGAAGCCAAAAAGAAACTGGAAGAGAAAATGGCGAGTGTAGTCGTGCCTGCTATTTCAATTACGGACGCGGATGTTCAGGATTTGATTCGCCAATTGATGGAGATGACCGGCGTTACGATAGTCCTCGACGAAAGGGCCCTGGCAGAACTTACGAAGGAACAACCGATAAGGATTTCACTTACGACTGCAAATCCACTGCCCCTGTTAGATGTGCTCAACATAGCTTTTAAGGCGACCGAGTTGGGATACAAGGTTGAGCCGAATTACGTTTGGATTTCTAATAAAGCAACTGTTGCGAAGGAAGAGTTAGTTACAAGGACCTATCGATTAAAATATGGAGTTCGAAAGACAAGGAAGGTAGAATTAACAGAATTCGAGGCGACAAAAACAAAATAATATGAGAAGAACAGTTGCGATAGCGCTTGCAATTGCGTTTTTAAGCAGTCAAGGAATTGCCTTCCCGCAAGAAGAGAAGGAACTAACGATTAAGGATTACCTCGAAAGAGCACTTCCGCCGCAGGAGGGCCGAAAGATAGTTTATAACGAACAGGCGAAGTTGCTCACCGTAACTGATACCAAAAGCAATCAGAGAATAATTAAGCAATTGATTGAGCAATTTGAAGTAGGCCCGCGGCAGGTCATGATAGAGGCCCGATTTGTCGAAGTCGATATCACTGACTTAAGCGAATTGGGAATCGAGTGGTATGCACACGCACATGGTAGTGGCGGTAGCACAAAGGCATTTTCGGATTGGTCTGTTAACCCCGTGATAGACGGAAATTTGACTGGGACAGGTATTCAATGGGATGATTCTCTTACCACTACATTTCCAAAGGTCGGGTTTTATGGAGCAGATATTTGGATTTCAAAGACAACCCAAAGCTTAAAGAACATCCAAGAGAGACTCAAAGCCCTTGAACAAGAAGGCAAGGCCAACCTTCTTTCCGCACCAAAAGTCACCACAGTTTCAGGACAGATGGCAAATATTCAGGTCGTAAGAGTACATCCTTATGTCTCTGATGTTACGCTTGAGAACTTAGGCACAGCCGAACACCCAATCTGGAATTATAAATTGACGGTGTCAGAGAAACCCGTTGGCATAACCCTTGAAGTAACGCCATATGTCACCGAAGGCTCTAATACAATATCGTTAGATATCCATCCCGAGGTGGGCGTTCTGGTAAATCAGGTTGTAATTTCAGGTTTGCGTGCGATAGGAACAACAGGTCAGGATATAGAAGCTGGAACAATTTCTATAGGAGGAGGGATTGTTGCTCAGACCGCTGGTTTAGAAGCAGGAAGCCCCCTTGTTACCAGTGATTTAGGTTGGCCTGTCGTTGATTTAAGAACCACACAGACGAGCATCACGATAGATAGCGCTGAGACAATAGTTTTGGGTGGAATGATAAAGGACGAGGAAGCGGTTACGAAGAGAAAAGTTCCTTTCTTAGGGGATATCCCGTTATTGGGCAAGGCATTTCAATACGAGTATAAGAATATTCGAAAGAAGAACTTGCTTATCTTTATTACGGCGAGCATCATAACCGCCGAAGGTGAAGTTATAAGGTGAAGAATTATAAGATATTTTTTAGTTTGATATTTTTATTGGCTATGATGGCTAGCCTTTCGTTCGTAATCAATTTCTCATTTGCTCAAGAAGCCGCCGCACCTAGTGAATATACCATTAAGGAATATCTTGAGGAAGCTTTGCCCCCTAATGAAAATAGAAGAATTGTGCTTGATGAGGTTACGGGGATGCTGACGATTACAGATACGCCAAGCAACCAGCTGATTGCAAGGGAATTGATAAAGCTATGGGATGTAGGTCCGCAACAGGTTCGAATACAGGCAAGGTTTGTTGACGTAGCGTTATCAGATATAGAAGAATTAGGGATTGAATGGTGGTATAGGAGAATTGCACACAACCGTGGTAAAGCAAGCGATATCGATGTCAGCGCTTTTACTGAGTTTCTTGGCGATGATGCTACATTCGGCGATTCTACAGAGACATCAGGTTTAGGACTTTCATTTGGCAAGATAAGTGGTTATACAGGTACTTATTTGCTTGCATATGTTAAAGCGCTTGAAGAACAAGGTAAGGCCAATTTACTTTCTTCACCTACCGTGACAACTTTATCAGGCCAGATGGCAAATATCCAACTTGCTAACATATTTCCATATGCGTCGAATGTCGAACGAACTAATGTTGGAACACCTGTAACTCCTGTTTTTGTAGAAAAATATAAAATTACAGAGAAATCAACTGGCAAAGCTTTAGAGGTAACTCCAAAGGTCGCTGGTGAAAGTAAGATAATCACCATGGATATTCACCCAGAGGTTAGTGTCTTAGTCAGGCAGATTCCTCTTTCGGCTTCTGTAGATTTTCCTGAGGATTTGGGTTATCCTCTTATTGATACAAGGACTACGCAGACCTCCGTTGTCATAAGAAGTGGCGAGACAGTCGTAATAGGGGGATTAATAAGGGAGGACGAAAGCGTAACAGTTCGGAAAGTACCATTTTTGGGAGATATTCCACTAATAGGCTATTTCTTTAAGTCAAAATATGTTGACCGCACAAAAAGGAATTTGGTTATTTTCTTGACCGCTACGTTGGTCGACTCAACCGGGGAGCCGATTTTATGAAGCGCCTCACTGTCTTGACTTTACTTTTTTTATCGTTCGTAATTTTGCAGTCATTCGTTACCCCCCAAGCTTTCGCTCAGCAGAAAAAGAAGCCCAAAGAGATTATCCTTTCCACCGTAGATATAGATGAGGACTATGAAATCCTCGGTATAGTTTCAACCCGTTCCGGTGAGATAAGCCTCAGTGCAATAAACCAGAAGTTAAAGGAAGAGGCAAAAAATTTAGGCGCTGACCACGTTATAGTGGTCAGATATTTTCAATATAGCGGATACATCTACGCCTATGGAACAGCAGTGAAGATCAAGTAGTCTAAAATAGGGGAGAATTCACGCCTTTTGCGCTTTAGAGCGCTATCCGTTCTTTAAGCGGAAATCCTACAAAATGCCTGCGTAAATACGTAACAAATAAAAGTAAAAAATCGATGATGGACATTTATATTTTTTTATCAAAACGAGGATGCTAAAAATCAGATTATTTTTTTCAATTGTATTTATCGGCTTAATCGTGATTATTGCTAGGCCTACTTTTGCCACTTCACCGGTTCAAACGGAACATTTTAGAATTATGGGCTTTGGCGGCGAGATTCCCGAAGAGGTACTCAAAAAAATAGCCCAAGATGTAGAATCGGCCTATATCAAAATTGCAACCTTTTTAGATGTAGACCCTTACAGGTTCAGCAAGATTGAGGTGAGCGTATTTTTAAAGCCACAAGCAGGAAGAAATATCAGGGCAAGTGCTGGGGAGGCGCGTATAAATTTGGATGCGGATTTTAATGATACGAGACTGTTAAAGCACGAGCTGACCCATATATTGATAAGCAAACCAATGCCGGGTGCGCCGAGGTGGTTTCATGAGGGCCTGGCTCAATATATGTCAGAGGGAGATATAAGGCGGTCTAATAAATATCCACGTTCAGGCTTTAATGATTTCTCCTTTATGAAATTGGAAGCGATGTTCGGCGCCGACAGGACAGAAGAAGAAGCTTATTATTATGCGTGGTCAATCGTCTCGTATATTATAGACGAGTACGGAAAAGAGAAGTTGCAAAAACTTTTCAAAGAAAGCGGATTTTTAAAAGATAGGTTCGTTAGAGTATATGCAGTAGAGTTAAACTCATTAGAAGAAAAGGCAAATGAGATTTTCGCTAAATATAAGCCAAAAGCCGAGTAGAATACGTAGGTTCGAAAACGTTGGATTAAATACGTCACGACGAACTATTAAATTATTATGAACCGCAAGGCACTATTTTTAATAGACGGAAATTCATTTTGTTATCGGGCTTTTTATGCCATACGGAGCCTTTCAACATCCAAAGGGCAACCTACAAATGCTGTATACGGCTTTGTTACGATGCTAAATAAAATAATAAGGGAAGAGGAGCCTCAATACTTGGCCATAGCGTTCGACTTAAAAGGTCCGACCTTTAGACATAAAAAATACGAAGAGTATAAAATCCATAGAAAGCCGATGCCAGATGAATTGTCAGAGCAGATGCCGATAATTAAAGAGGTAATCGACGCATACAATATACCGATTTACCAGATGCAGGGATACGAAGCCGACGATATTCTAGCGACGATTGCGAAGAAGTCCGAAAAAAAAGGTTATGATGTATATATTGTTACGGGCGATAAGGATGTGCTTCAATTAGTAAATTCACATATAAAGATTTACAATGTCCATAAGGAAGGTTTGGTATACGACGAGGGAAAAGTTAAAGAGCGTTACGGCGTCGGTCCAGAAAGAATAGTGGATTTAATAGCGCTTATGGGAGATTCGTCAGATAACATACCTGGCGTGCCCGGCATCGGCGAAGTTACGGCGGCGCAATTAATTGAGAGATTTGGCAGTTTGGATAAAACCCTGTCCGATATCGAGAAAATAGAATCCGAGAGTTTACGCAAGCGATTGAGCGAATTTAAAGAACAGGCGAAGCTAAGCAAAGAATTGGCAACCGTTGATACGGATGTTCCTGTAAATTTGGATTTGGAAGAATTAAAGTTGAAGGAACCGGATAGGGAAAGGTTATTCGAATTATTTAAGGAGTTGGAATTTAAAACCTTGTTGAAAGATTACGCTCCTTTTGGACAGCAACTGGAAGGAGAGTATAAACTTATTACCGATGAGGACGATTTTAAGGATTTGATAAAGGAATTAGTCAAACACAGAGAATTCGCATTAGATTTTGAAACAACAGGAACAGACCCCTTATTATGCGAGCCGGTTGGTGTCTCATTTTGCTGGAAGGAAGGTCAAGCACATTATGTGCCGATAAGGGATGTTGGCAAGGGTTTCGATATAAAATATGCGTTATCGAAATTAAAGCATATACTCGAAGATGCTGATAAAAGAAAAATCGGTCAAAATATAAAATACGAAAAGGTCCTACTAGCAAATTATGGTATCCAGTTAAATGGAATTGCATTCGATACGATGGTCGCATCGTATCTTTTAAACCCCTCGAAGTTAAACCATAATCTCGATGATATTGCGTTGGAGTATTTAAATTTAAGGATGACGCCCATTGCTGAACTGTTAGGTAAGGGTAAAGACAAAATTACTATGAGAGAGGTGGGTACAGAGGAGATTAAAAGATATTGTTGCCAAGATTCAGATGCGACGTTGAGGTTAAAACGCATCCTTGAGCCGCAGCTTAAGGAGAAAAATTTAGATGAATTATTTTACGATGTTGAGATGCCATTAATAGATTGCTTGGCCTGTATGGAATTGG
>Ga0111183_1079_pt1 | contig 9158 bp, 8 predicted proteins | sample DeeMarSWOR324_28_FD_80238 | JGI IMG/M metagenome (GOLD analysis project Ga0111183, IMG submission 80238) | Omnitrophica WOR_2 bacterium SM23_29 | reverse complement strand
CCCGTCGCCTCCTGGCCTATGGATGAGGGCTCAGGCTCTATCATATACGACCAGACAACCAATGACAACGACGGTACCATCACCGGTGCTACCTGGACAGAAGGCATAATAGACTCTGCATTAGGATTCGACGGAATAGATGATTATGTAGAGGTTGCCGATTCACCCAGTTTGAATCCGACGGATGAGATCACCATTGAATTGTGGGTTAAGTTCAACGGAGCACCCACCTGGTGGAACCGCATACTATCCAAAGGGGTATGGTCTTCGGATTCCAGCCAAACATCCTACACAATGGTTACGGGAAAAGATGTTGCGAGCGTAGCATTTCAAATTTATCCCTCGGACAGGGTGGTTAAGACCCTTGGCACACCAAGTTTAGATATAGACATCCTTTGGTTATAGGAGCAAATAGCAATTACGGGGAGAAATTTAAAGGTACTATAGACGAAGTAAAAATCTACAACCGTGCCTTAACGGCAGAAGATGTCCTTACTCGAGTTTACAAAGATCCAAGGTACCCTCTTGAGGTGAGGGTTGAGGACCTTCTTTCTAAAATGACTTTGGATGAGAAAATAGGACAGATGACTCAGTCTGAAAGAAACGGGGTAACGGTAGATGATATTAGAGACTATTTATTGGGTTCTGTTTTTAGTGGAGGAGGTTCTTCCCCTTATCCTAATACTCCTGAAGGATGGGCTGACATGTATGATGCGTTTCAGTCCTCAGCAGTATCCACCCGTTTGGAAATTCCTATTCTGTACGGCTCCGATGCTGTCCATGGGCATAATAATGTGTATGGCGCAACGATATTTCCGCACAATATCGGATTGGGAGCCACTCGGGACCCCAACCTTATAGAACAGATTGGTACGATTGTGGCAAAAGAAGTTGCTGCAACAGGAGTTGACTGGACATTTGCTCCGTGTCTTACTGTCCCAAGGAATGAACAATGGGGGCGGACCTACGAGGGCTTTGGTGAAATTCCTGAAATTGGTGAACTTCTCGCCGGCCGCTATATAACCGGGTTTCAAGGTCCTGATATGGATGGAGGGGAACATATCATCGCTTGCACAAAGCACTGGGTAGGCGATGGCGGAACTACCGATGGTATGGATCAAGGCAATACTGTCTGCTCCGAACAGGAATTACGGAATATCCATATTGCTCCGTATATTCCGGCATTAAATACTAAAGTAGGAACAGTGATGGTTTCATACAGCAGCTGGAATGGTGACCCACTGCACGGGCACAAATATCTGATTACCGACGTTCTAAAAAATGAGTTAGAATTCGACGGATTTGTCGTTTCTGATTGGAATGGAATCGATAAGATTTATGGCGATTTCCCTAATCGCGTAAAGACAGCCGTAAATGCAGGCATTGATATGTTTATGCAGCCCTACAACTGGAAAAACTTTATCAGCACTTTGAAGGGATTAGTGCAGAGCGGCGACGTACCTATGTCGAGAATAGACGATGCTGTGCGGAGAATCCTCCGGGTTAAGTTCACATTTGGGTTATTTGAGAATTCTTATACCGATAGAAATCTTACATATGATGGGTCATTTGGTTCCGCAGAACACAGGGCAGTTGCACGGGACGCTGTGAGGAAATCCCTGGTGCTGTTGAAAAATGAAAATAATATTTTACCTTTATCACCGGATATCGGTTCCGTCTTTGTTGCCGGCAAGAATGCAAATGATATAGGAAACCAATGCGGCGGTTGGACGATAACGTGGCAGGGCAGCAGCGGTGATATCACTGTCGGGACAACCGTTCTCGAGGGGATTCAAAATGTGGTTTCTCCTATTACAACAGTAACCTTCTCCGAAGATGGAACTGGAGCGGCAGGGCATGATGTGGCAATCGTTGTTATCGGTGAAAGACCTTATGCTGAGGTGCTAGGTGATAGCTCTGATTTAAGCCTTGATAACACCGATCAGACTTGTCTTAATAACGTCCTGAGCGCAGATATCCCGGTAATTGTTATACTCGTCTCCGGACGGCCGATGATCGTTACCGACGAGATTACAGACTGGGATGCTTTTGTAGCAGCGTGGTTACCTGGAACAGAAGGAGAGGGGGTCGCCGAAGTTCTTTTCGGGGATTATAATTTTACCGGTAAACTACCTTGTTCATGGCCAAGGTCTATGGGTCAAATTCCGATTAATCATGGTGATTTACCATACGATCCGTTGTTTCCTTATGGATTCGGCCTTACCTGCCCTTTTTAAGTATTTCTTCGATTTTTCCTCTTGCAACCCTAAATCGTATTAGGTAAAATTATAGCGATAAGGAGATAAGTTATGAAAAAAGAGAAACAATTTCTTTTGGTCGTGACTTTGATCGCGCTATTTTTTATAGTCTCTTGCGGAAGAGAAGGAACGTATGCTCAAAAGGAAGAAAAAATGTTGGTTATCAGTAGAGTATCGCCAACAAGCATAAGCATAAATGGTTCAAATGACGATTGGAACACTCTTGGTATTAAGCCGTTGTCAGGATTACGATGGGTTACGGTATTTTCGGAACCGGCAAAAGAGGCAAGCTTGCGGATACGTTCTATATCCGTAACTCACGACGGACAGTATCTTTTTCTTTTATTTTACCTGGATCCCGGCATTAGAGAGCAGTTTGAAACAGAAGGAAGGACGGGAAGCCTAGGATATATTTACTTAGATATTGATGGAAGTGAGTCAACCGGTCAGCGAAGAAGTATCGCAGATTTATACGCAGGATGGGATTATCGGATTTATATTCCGACCGGATTTGCCGGCGGAACAACCATCGGTGCTATTAAACCTTTGGTTGAATATAAGATCGAGATGATTAAGGAGACAATCATTGAGAAAGTTCAGTATGGCCATAAGTGTAATTCCGAGTACGAAGATGTTCCCGGTGGTCACAAGAACACTTTAAAGGACGGCAATTACATCGCTTTTAAGGAAAAATACTTAGAGATACGAGTTCCTTTACGTATTCTGAACATTAAAGTCCCAACCCCGATAAAAATGGTTATACGAGACCTTTCCGCTTTTCCCGACGCTGAAACCCAAATACAGCTTTTATTACAATAATGCGTAGGATAGTTTTTTATTGTTAAAATTGCACGGAATAGGTATAATAAGTCAAAAGAGAGGCTTAATGTTAAGAAGAATTTGCTGTTTAATATTAGTCGGTTCATTCTTATTTTTGGCTTCCGGATGCGCAGTGATTGGCACGGCACTTAGCGCAGGCGTTGCTTACGGTATTTACAAGGCAACGCATTAAGTAGGCCGAAAGTAGGGACAAATTCTATTGAATTTAGAATTGAGGTAGAATCCTCTGCAATAAAATATATTGCGGAGGGTTTTTATTTAAAGTAGAATAACTCCGGCATAATAAAGGAGGCTTATCGATGAAAAAAATTACATTTATTATTTTGGCGATTGTTTTATTTCTGCTTTTGGGAGGAGTAGTTTTTTATAAGATAAAGATTGCCAAGCTTCCCATCGAAAATATACTCCCCGAAGGCGCAATTGCTTATCTACGTATTTCTGATATTGAAAAGAGTGTAGATGAGTTTAAGACGACGCGGCTCTGGCGCAATATAAAAAGCATAGATGTCGAAATGCTGATGGAAAAAAGCGGGCTGAGTCAGGAGGAAATAGAGCAATACAGGAATTTTAATTCTAAATTTTTCACTTCAATAGCGGAATTATTTTTAAATAAATATTTTGGAAGAGAAGTAGCCGTCGCTTTATATCCGACTAAGATAGATGCGATTGGGCCCGACACGGCGTTGGATGTCGCATCTGATTTTATCTTGGTAACCCGGCTTAAACCAGGAGCTGAATTTCTTGAATTTATTTCTAAACTTTTTAACAAATTTGGCCAAAAGGTTCAAATAGAATATGAGAAATATAAGGATCGTGAGATTACAATAGTCAAATTGAATAACAAACTCGATATCGCATATGTTAAAGTAAGAGACCTTTTGGTTATCGGATTCGGCAAGAAAGCAGCATATTCTTGCTTAGATGTTTTTACTAAGAATAGAACCTCTCTTTCTCGGGACAAGGATTATATCTCAACGATGTCGAAACTTCCGAGGGCTGCACGTTCGGTTGCTTATGGAAATTCAGAATTGTTTTTTTCTGAAATTAAACAGCTGTTAAACAAAATTTTTGAAAGCCAGCAAGTGACGGCTCAGCAAAAAGCCGAGATTCTAAAACCTTTTGATAAACTAGAAGGCTTTAAGACAGCGGGTTTCGCCTCTATCCCGGGAAAAATCTCAAAGGATAAGACAATCTGGTTTTTTGATAAATCTAAGATGGACCCTTTTATCGCCGAACTTTATTCTCTAAGACCTCAGAAAAATACCTCTATAAATTTTGTGCCCAAGAATATAATCGGTTATCAATGGAGCTGTTTTAATCCAAAATCAACCTGGAGTTATTACAAGGAGGCCTTATCAGAGAAGCCTAAAGGAATTCAGCAGGGCCCTTCGTTTGCGGATATAATTGCAGATTTTGAAAGCGAATTCGGGATGAGCATAGAAAAAGATATCATTCCCGCATTAGGTAACGAAATAGGCGGTATTCTTTCGGATATTAACTTGGGGGGTCCTGTTCCTCTACCGGAGGTCATTCTTTTTGTGAAAGTAAATGATAAGTCCGTAGTGGAAAATGCTATGAATACCTTGACCGAAAAGAATAACTTTCCTACGCAATCAGAGATATATAACGATATTAATATCGAATATGTTACATTGCCCTTTGGCACAACTTTTCAACCGGCGTATTGTTTTCTCGGGGATTATTTTCTAATTTCTACCGGGCGTAAACCGCTTAAAGAATCCATAGATACCTTAGCGGGGCAGTCTGCCTCTTTGATGGCAAATGAAGATTTTAAAGCCATTAATTTTGGCTTAACAGATAAGAACAATACGGTTTCTTTTCTTAAGACCGACCTGTTGTTGCATAGAATTCAAGGCATATGCGAATGGGGATTTGAGTGGGTGTCATTGTTATCCAAACAACTTAAGACATCCCAGGAAAGGACAGAGCTCGAAGCGGAGTATTATAAGAAAGAAATTCAAACGAAGGAGTCGGAATTGGTTAGCTTGAAGGATGGTTTTCGATCGATAGAGAAGGAAATCGAAAATCTCAAATCGCAGGAATTGGATACTTCATTCCAACAAGGGGAATTGACCAGATTGGAAGGTAAAATAGAAGAGAAACAGGACGAAATAAACATCAGCAAGAAAAATTTAGAAGAGAGAGAAAAACGGCTAATGATGATTAATAAATCTCCGATGGTGAAAACGGATACTTCCGTAGTCAGGCTTTATCTGGATAAAATTGTTTATCCTATTCTGGAAGGCCTTCAGACAGTCAAGGCCGCAGGCTCAAGAACTATATTTAGCGAAAATATGTTGGAGACGCAATCGTTTTCTAAAACTGAAGAATAAAGTTTAACCGTAGTGGTAAGACTCATATGGATTAACGATAATATAGCCATTAGCCCCGCCTTCAGAACGGATGAGCTTATGAATATAAAAGAGATGGAAATCGATGCCATTATAGATGTGCGTTCCGAATATCAGGATGACGCTGACCTAATCAAACGAGCGGGGATGGAGTTTTTTCATGTTGGAATAGATGACCGTTATATGCCAACGCACGAACAACTGGAATCGATATTAAAGTTCGTCGACCCTCTATTAGCTCAAAACAGGAAGATATTAATCCATTGTCAGAATGGTTATGGAAGGTCGCCTTTGGTAGCTATAGCTATTCTAGTTAAGTATGGCATGCATGTGCCCGACGCAGTAGGGCTTATGGAGGATAGACATCCTACCATTAGCTTTACCCCTCAGCAAGAGAAATTTATTTACAGCTTAGAACGGGTTTGATATAAGACCCCGGCCCATCATGAAAAAAATTATTATTTTAGTTATATCGATTTTAATTTTCTCCAATTATTCCTTCGCTTTTGATGACGGTGATTTTCAACACTGGAATACCGAAACTATTTCCTGGAAAATAAATAAGGATTTAACAACCGCTATAGAAGAAGAGTTTCGCTTTGGCGACGATGGCGGGGACCTTTATTATCAGCATACAGATTTAGGCATAGCATATTCTGGTTTAACTAAATGGTTAGATATAGGGGTTAACTATAGATTGGCATTTGAGGAGAAAAACAACGATTGGAAATATATAAATATCCCTCACCTGAACGGTACCCTTAAATTCGATTTATACAATTTTAATTTTAGTGATAGAAGCAGATTTGAGTATCAAGATAAAGAGGAAGGCAACGATGTTTGGCGATATAGAAACAAATTCACAATCAAATTGCCCAAGTTTACGCGGTTTGATATTCAGCCCTATGTGGCGGATGAGATATTCGTTGATTTTGACGAGGAGGAACTTAATAGAAATAGATTATCAACGGGAATTACCTGGAAATTATTGAAGAATTTAAAAGGTGATATATTTTATCTTTGGCAGAGCAGTAAAAGCGGCGGAACCTGGGTCGATTATAACGTATTGGGAACGAAGCTTAAACTATCTTTTTAACCTTGACAGGTTCCCTATATTGTGCTACTATTTTTATAATCGTAACATCAAATCGAGGGTTTTATGGCAAGTTTGGTCAGGTTCGGTGTTTCTTTAGAAAAGGAATTGCTTCGTAAATTCGATGAACGCCTGAAAGAGGAGAAATTCGCCAACCGCTCTGAAGCTATACGCGGTTTGATCAGGGAAGATTTAGTTAAGAAGGAATGGCAGAAAGACAGAGAGGTTGTCGGTATACTTACCCTCGTATATAACCATCACAAAAGGGAATTGGTTAATCGGCTTATAGATATTCAGCACGACTATCATGGTAATGTACTTTCCACTCAGCATATTCATTTAGACGAAGATAATTGCCTGGAGATAATCGTAATAAAAGGCAAGCCGGAACCGACACACGAATTATACAGGAAATTAAAATCGGTAAAAGGCGTAAAACATGCAGAGTTCTCTATGGCCACAACGGGAGATAAGATACCCTGACACACATTATTTTTTTATCTATAAGTAGCACGATTATAAAATATGTGCTATTTACTTAACATATATCAAATTTAGATAAAGTAAAAAGAGAGGAGGAAGTGTATCATGGCACTATTTAAAAAAGCAATACTGTTTTTGGTAGTTTTATTTCTTATTAAAAGCCCTTTCGGTTTTGCTGAAGAAGTATCGGTAGAAGAAAAAGTAAAGCAACTGGAGGGCCGTATCGAGGTTTTAGAAAGGAAACTCGCGGAACGGGAAGAAAAGCTCGCCGAATATGAATCTAAGTTTGAGCATATCGATACCCATCTATTACATCGCGAAGAGGGCGCTCCTACATTTGAAGCGGAGGGCTTTGAAATCGGTGCCGGTGCGACTTTTGTTCTACAAGGTACGCATAACGCCAATGCTACAGAACAAGAGGATGAGGATGCAACGGATGTTACTTATTCGGCGGATATCGAAATAGGAAAGGAATTTGAAAAGATAAACAGCAAAGCATTTATTCATCTTGAAGCAGGTCAGGGCGCGGGAGTCGAAGACGAGCTTACCGTTTACAGCAACGTTAATCGCGATGCAGATGATGATAACAATGTAAGGGTAACAGAAGTTTGGTATGAGCAAGGTCTATTTGGCGACAAAGCACTGTTAACCTTCGGAAAGTTAGATTCTACCGCTTATTTTGATAACAACGAGGTCGCCAATGACGAAACGACCCAATTTTTAGGAAGGATTTTTCGCAACAGCCCTGCAATAGAATTTCCAGACAATACCGTGGGCATAAGGACGGCAGTTATACCTTGCGGTTGGCTCGAATTAGGTTACGGAGTATTTGATGCAGATAGCGACTGGGAAGATTTCGGCGATAATCTTTTTAATATAGGCCAGGTTACATTTAAGACTAATTTTTTTGGTCTTGATGGGAACTATCGGATACTTGGTTGGCACAACGATTCCCATCATACGAAATGGTTAGATGCGGAAAAGATTAAAGAGGAGAATTATGGTTTTGGTTTAAGCCTTGACCAGAAGATAACGGATATAGTTACTCTTTTTGGCCGCTATGGTTGGCAGGACCCAGAAGTTTACAATCCAAGCATTACCGCGACCGATGGCAGTAATTTTTCCCTTGAACATTCGTGGAGTAGTGGCTTTCAAATAAGCGGTGAACCTTGGGGTAGAGAAAATGATGTCTTAGCTTTTGCCGTAGGTCAAGCCATTCCTTCGGATGACTACAAAAAAGCCGATGAGACAAGAAATGCCAAAGATGAAAGCCATTTTGAAACCTATTATAATATTTACATAAATGACCATCTTTCCCTAAGCCCGGATTTTCAATTAATATTTAATCCTTTTGGCGAAGATGTAACGGATAGAACGCAGACAATTTCAATTTATGGGCTAAGAGCACAAGTAGATTTTTAAAAAGAAAGGAGGGTAATTATGCATATACCAGACGGATTTTTGGCGGCAAATACTTGGGTGCCAACCTGGCTGATCTCTGTTGTAGGCATTGGGTATAGTTTAAAAAGGACAGCTCTGATATTAAAGGATAAGATGGTGCCACTAATGGGAGTTATGGCGACGTTTATTTTTGCAGCGCAGATGCTCAATTTTCCGGTACTGGGCGGGACTTCGGGCCATTTATTAGGCGGAGTTCTTGCAGTGGTTTTACTTGGACCTTACGCAGGGATAATAGTAATTGCTGTGGTCTTGACCGTTCAGTGCCTCATATTTCAGGACGGCGGCCTTACAACCTTAGGAGCTAATATTTTTAATATGGCGATATTGGGGGGCGGAGTCGGATATCTGATATACAACCCTATTAGAAAGTTGATAAGAAACAATAAAGGTATTATAATAGGGACAGCCATCGCTTCTTGGAGCTCAGTAGTGATTGCTTCCATTGCCTGTGCAATAGAATTGGCTATCTCAGGGACTTCTCCCATAAACATCGCCCTTCCGGCGATGGCCTTTGTTCACATATTCATCGGTATAGGAGAAGCAATGATTACATGTCTGGTTGTGGGTTTTGTTTTAAAGGTAAGGCCGGATTTAATCTATTAAGGAGAGACTAAACAATGAAGAAAAAAGAGATAATTATAGGTTTGATGG
>Ga0111183_1073_pt1 | contig 9164 bp, 6 predicted proteins | sample DeeMarSWOR324_28_FD_80238 | JGI IMG/M metagenome (GOLD analysis project Ga0111183, IMG submission 80238) | Omnitrophica WOR_2 bacterium SM23_29 | reverse complement strand
CCTCATATTGAACTTATTTGCTTCCGATATGACCCTATCCCAGCTTAAGCTATCTCCAGAGCGCCTTATTAAGATATCGAGATCGGAAAGATGAAAAGGTTTCCAAAAAGAATGCTTAAGCGAATGTTCCGATAAGTAAATAAGCTGGTGGTGGGGTGCCATCTTTAATGCGTTATCATAACCATCGAGCGGTTGCGCTTCATTCCATATCTGGTCGATATCTATGCGGGGTGCAAACATAAAGGAGGGAAATGAGTTATTAACAGGGTGCCAGTGAAGATGGATGGCGGGCCAAAATTTGATGTCGCTCTTACACATCACGCTATTTATATAGCCGATGTCAGAAGACGGTATGATATTCTCTGTAAATCGATATCCACGACTTGATAAATAACCCTTTGAATCGGAGAAATCCTCTCTTTTTACTAATATATCTATCTCTGCCAGACGCCTTAATCCTACATTCTCATGGACGGCATCTAAAAGCGCTTCTCCCTTTAAGAGTATGACTTTGATAGATGGGTTTAAACCTTTGATGATTTGTTTGAAGTATTCTAAAGAAAGAATATTCTGGGCAGTCCTCCCGAGATCTTCCTGCCCTAATTTTTTCCTTTTCACTGCCTATGTCCCTTTAATTTCCCTTTAAGAAGTGTCCCCTTTAGAAACGGACCCTACGATGTGTCGCTTACTCTGGTGGCTTTGCCCGAGGTATTTCTAACATTAATGTTGCAGGTGCCGAGTGTATCCCTGCAACAAAGCGCAGCGGCTGCTTCAAAAGCGGTTGCGCCTTTAAGCGTCGGCTTCTCGTAACGCTTCTTTGTCTTCTTCTCCATCTGCTCCTCCTTTTAATCTGTTTTTTGCCAGTTCGTTAACTCTCTTGACGATTTTAGTTGCATCACACCCCAACTTGTATTTAGAACGTATATCACCAGTCTCTAAATGTGCCAGACCATGACACCTCTGGCATAACCAGAGATCCGGGCAGTCTGAACACCCATCAAGGTCCCCGAAGGTCCTTATCGACCTTATATCGGATAACACTTCTAAATCAGAATTCCAAATTTCAGCGAAAGGCCTCTCGCGAACGTTTCCTATAGGAAGTAATAACTGGGCGCATGGATATATATCCCCATATGGCGATATTGCACAACCATTTCTTGCGGGGCTGCAGGTTTCTCTTTTTACGGCCTCAACATGAGGAGGAATCTCCACATATTCCCACTTTTGAGGAATATCGCCTGAAATATATTTAAATAATTCATCCTCGTTCAACCTGTATTTTAGGGGCTCTATTGAGCCGTCATTTTTAGGAGTAACATCAAAACTGAACCCACTGTGAGCGCCAAGTTGCTTGCTTAATCTGAAAAGGTCCTCGCATTCGTTAAGATTCTGCCTCATTACAACCGTCTTCAAGAATATCGTTATGTTTCGCTTCCTAAGTAAATCTATCGTCTGCTGCAACTTCCTGAAAGAGCCCTTGACCCGTGTAATCCCATCGTGCACATCCTCATTGGTTCCATATAGACTTAACTCAACACTTAAAGGATTTAACTTAAGCAATCTATCCGCAACGGATTCATCTATAAGCATCCCGTTTGTAAATACCCTTGTCGCAAAATTTTTCCGTTTGGCATAAAAAGCGATATCAAAAAAATCACTTCTTAAAAACACCTCGCCGCCCGTAAGAGTAAGAAATATACCGCCTGCATCGGCCAACTGGTCAAGCAAACTAACTATCTCCTTATAAGAAAGTTCCTGCCTTTCCTTATCCTCCACGCAATAACAGTGGACACATCTTAAGTTACAACGATAGGTAAGTTCCAGATGGATATGCATGGGGATACATTTCTTTTCTGCTTTTTTATTTATATTTTCCAGATGCCTCTCAGCGCTTATCGGTATAGGTTGGCTACATTCCATTTATCAGACCCCCCTTTAGTAAATCCTGTATAAAATCTACAACGTCTTTCTGGATGACGGCTGTATCGCCTTCGAATTCATCGCATATAATAGAACTTATATCGAAAACCGTCCTTTTACCGTCCAACAATTCCCATATCCTCGTTGCAACTTCGTTTAATGGATATATTAAACTACTTTTGGGGCTGACCACCAGCGCCTCGCCATCTATAATCCTCCAGGCGATATCGTCATTTCTTATAAATTTATTTTCAAGCGATACCATTTATATACCTCCATAATTCTGCGTCCGCTTTAAAGTAAAGGTCATAACAAGGAACTCTCTCTACAAGATTAGAAACACTATCTAAAACTTTATTCGTAAGATCCAAGTTTCTGCCGCTCAGGATAATGTTATATAAAAAATGTCTCATCGCATCGACCCTACATACTCTTTTGTGCGAAAAGTAATCGCCTTTGTGTATGAAAAAGATGGCCTTAACAGGAGCGCCTCTATTCTTTGAAACGCTACCTAATTCGCCGAAAAAAGGAGTTGAATAAGCGTAATAGCGATTATCCTTATTTATTATAGCAGTTGTCTCATCTGTCAATACGTCTTTCCCTTGCAATAACTTAGCTATCGTGGTCTTCCCGCTTTCCGACGGTCCGCAAAAAACATAGGAAGAGTTGCCATCTGCAACAGCGCTTGCATGTAGTAACAATCCGCCTTTTTTAACTATGACTACAGAGAACAAGGTCCGTGTCAAATCTGCAACTCCCATATTATGATTTGACACCACTTTTACTTTACCGCTTGAATAGCTACCCGTTAGATCAAAGTGACCCGACCTTAAGAAAAACTTTCCGTTTTCTGATATCACTTCTAAAGGAACGCTTGAAGTTCTACCGCTTTTATATCTTTTCTTAAATTCCAAATGTATGTCTAAATCCGGAACACTTTGAGAAAGGTAAATAGCATAGTGTTCCTTAACCCATAGGATAGGTTTTGCATAGGAACTTGAAAATTGAAAAGTTATATCGGCGATTTCGAATTTAACTTTGGACGACATAATTCGTCACGGACCTTAATGAGTAATGGAGTCGCGCAATAAAAGGAAACAAAAGCCCAACGCTTAACCCCAACAAGCGAAATATAAAGTTATCTATCTTTATTTCTCTGCCAAATCCTTTAAAAGCAACTACCTTACCTATTAGTTCCTCATAACTTATTAATGGTTCCGGAATGAAAGAGATATCTGACTTTGCCTTTAAAAAAAACCGCCCATCTAAATTTATTTTTTTAAATACCCGATGGGCAATTGTGATATCGTCTTTTTTAAATAGGGCGATATCGCCGATACGGATATCTTTGATATCGGTTTTATGGACGGCCATTAAAGTGTCGCTCTTTAAAAACGGCAGCATACTCTTCCCGACTAACCTAACCCAAACATAGTCGTATTTGCAGAGTGAATCTTTAAGCAACTCGGAAAACTTATTAAAGTTTGTAACTTCTGCCATTAAAAATAGTTTATCACGGATAATTGAAAAAGACAAGGTCGTGCTTTACCGACCGCGGGTTATCTGCTCTATTGCCAAAGAAGCTGCCTTTCTGGTCTCTCCGTCGTCTGCATGGAGGGCTCGGGCTAAATGAGGAACGGCGGGTTTTCCGATGCTGACCAAAGCCGCCAATGCCTGCGTGCGAAGTTTCGCATCTTCCTTTTCATCTAAAAATACCTTAGCCAGCGACTCAACAGCCCGTTCATCTTTTATAATTGCAAGAAGACTTATAATTGAGGGCCTTATATTTTTATTATCGGAACTTAAAGATTTAATTAACGAAGGGACGGCGTCCTTGCCGATAGCTAATAAAATCGCAAACGCATCTTCCCGCACTAAAGGCTTGTCACTATCTAACAAAATTATAACTTCACCAACGGTTGGCTCCCCTATTAATTTTAAAGCCAATAGGTAATCGTCTCTGTGTTTGGCCTTGTCATCTTTTATCTTCTCGATTAACGCTGCTATGGAAGGTTTCCCAATTTCAGCCAAAAGCTTAACAGCTGCTTTTTGTTCCTCATCGGAACCGTGCTTTTGTATGACATCTACCAGATATTCAACTTTGACTTTGGTTGCTTTAGCTTTTATCTCGCTTTGAAGGGTTTCATAAGGTTCTTTTGGTTTTGGTGGGCGATAACATCCGCTTATATTTAAACTGGCGATGATAAGGATGGGGAAAAGAATAGGGACGGATTTTTTTAGAATGTTCTCCAATATATCTTCCTTGCTAATTTAGCTATGACCCTCAAGATCGATGTGGCCTTTTGAAGATCAGCCGCTTTTATCGCCTCGTCGAACTTCGCCCGTAATTCGGCTAACTGCTTAGCATCTTTGCTAATATTGGTTACGTTCTCCTCGACAGCACCATAGTCAATTTTAACAGATGGCTTGACTACTTGCAAGGATTCTGGGGTAGATTTGCTTAAAATCTTCCACTTCGGAGGAGCCAATGCAACTGTCTTATCCTCTAATTGAATATCTTCGATGCCAAGTTCTTTGTTATTTATAACTTTATCTTCTAACGAGTCCTTTGTAGCCGAAGGCGAAGTAGGCGCCGCTTCCTCCTCCACGCGGATGATCTTAGTAAGGCCTTTCTTAGTATCCTTGACTTTATTATCTACTATAACGGTGCTGCTCCCTGCGGATTCAGCGGATTCAGCGGGTTCAACCGCTTTAGTGGATTCAGCGGATTCAGCGGATTCAGCGGGTTCATCGGGTTCATCGGGTTCAGTGGATTCAGCGGGTTCATCGGGTTCAGTGGATTCAGCCGCTTCAGGCTCTTTGGTCAATTTGAATATCTCATTGACTTTGCCCTTCTCTAAATTGAAGACTTCCGGCGCATCTACAGCAGTAATCTGCGGCGCTTTCATCCTGACCCTCAAAGCCGGATCACCGAACAAATTAAAGGTCTGAATTACATTAACGGCATCGACGTCGGACTCATTCTCGTAAACGCTGAGTTTACCGCGAGCCACCATCGAGCCTAAAATGGCATCATTATCTTTAAAGTAAGCGCCGTAGAAACCTTGTGCCAGATATGCGTGGGTTGTCGGATATGATATGCCGCTTGGGACAAAAGTGGCGATTGCGCCGCCGTTGGCGTAGTTTATCAATCTCTCGCCAAGGCTCTCTATGTATCTCGGATAGACGAAGTAACCGTCGGCGCAAGTCAACGTTATAAATATCGGCAGGGTATGCTGATTGTATAGCGAATTGATATCATCCCACGTGAAGAGCCGTTCATTTGCCCAGAGACCTATACCGCCGTGACCCGCATAGTTGACGAATAACCTGCCCTCATTGATAGAGTTGATGATATTCTGTTTCAACGCAGCCGGATTATTTGTGGTCGTGCCTAAATATTGTTTATCAGCCGTATAGCTTTCGGTTAAATATGAGGCCAATTTTTCAGAAGTATCCGTAAATATCTTTTCGTCGTTGTCGGCGACCAACAGCACTTTTTCCGTCCATGCCTCATCCGGTCTAATCGCTTCATACGCTATAATCTTATCGATCATCGACTTCAATTCATCGGTCGTCTTGACCGGGAATCTGCCGATTAACATATCCGCAATCACATCACTGTCTCCGTCAAAGCAGACAAACCAGTTATCCGAACCGGTCTCTCCGAAATTTAAGCTTTGGACTAAATATGTCGGCACATAATTCGTAAATCCGTAACCCGAGTAATCTCTGTAATCGTAAGTAGCGTCTCCTACTAATAAGACGTAAGTGGGTTTAGGCTCTGTCCAATTATTATATGCGTACTTCAAGAAATCCTTTAACGCACTTACATCTGCGATTCCGTAATTGAACTCATCGTAGATATCGTCGAGCTTTACCACTTTGACCTTCAAGCCGTTAGCGGAACGATATTCGGCAAACGGCAGTACCGTATCATAGAAGTCCGGATGGGTGATTATGATATAATCCGCCTTGTTCTCTTTATCGGCCAGATTGGATGGCTCATCCCGGAGGAGGCCGGAAGGAAGCTTGGCTTTATCCTGAGTTAAGACTACATATTCTTTACTGCCTATATCTTTAAATGATGCCGCAAAAGCAGCCCCTTCAGGAAGGACGGTAAACTGCGTGATCCTCTGGACGCCTTTCGGATCGGTTATATCGTAAATCTCGACATCCTGATTCGTAAATCCGCTTATCTGATATTTATAAGCGCCGCCCGTGTAATTTCCAAAGGTCAAGGCGTTCTCCTTAGCTGTGAAGTTTCTCAGATACGAGACTTCGACCCAATTAACCAGGATCTCTTCGTAGCCGGTTGGATCTTCACCCACTTCCAAGGTAACGGTATTTGCTCCCTCGTTTAAATAGGATTGGCTGATCTTGGAGTTGATAATATATTCCTCGGCGCCCTGCCAGCTGGCATCGGCGATCGGATAGCCGTTCAGTCTCGCATAAAGATGATGCATAAATGCCTCGCCGGAATAAACGCTGCTCTCGAGTCCTATCTTAACGGTCGCCTCATCGCTTGCGTTAGCCACACCGTCTAAATTCAAAGTTAAATTGTATATCTGCGAACCATAGATAGAGTCGATAAACCAGCGGTCTTCTCCTACAGCCTCCATCCAATAAAGTGTCGTATCTTCTTTTCTATACGTTTCGAGGAAGCTGCCGGGCGTAGTAGCGGCGTCCTCAACCTGTCCTGAGGCTGCCATCCTCAGGCCGGGCTCATCCGACAATACCAACCAATAGACATTAGTGCCTGTGTATCTGGTGTCCATCGCCTGCGCATAAAATTCAACATAATCCGATTCATCGAATATGCCATCCTCTTCGCCAAAGGCATAGATCGGGATCTCCGCGCCTTGATTATAAATACTTAACTTCCGCGGATCGACATTGGATAAGGATATCTCCTGAGATTCCAGATAGGATTCAGTGAGCCTGTAAATCCCGTTTTCATTGATATAGATCTTATAGGTGTTCTCCGCCGTTAACGGCACCGCCGTCTTAGGAGTAACGGTTGAGGCAGTAGTGGTTAAATCAGCACCTTCCTGCAATACCTCTAACTTTATCTTCTTATAGAACTCTAAAGTGCCCTTTACAGGATTAAACTGTATCGGATAGAAAATAACCTTTATTACCTGTTGATCCTGCAGGTAATTGGAGTAATCCGCTTCTGCTAATACGCCGGGATAGAACGCGTCGATAGAGTATGCATTCGTATCCTTGTAGAATTCATAGGTCAGCCGTTTGATAGCCGGATCATTCGGGTCTTCGGTTAAGGCTGCCTTCGGGACAGGGTAGATGTTATAGCCGGGATAGGTCTCTTTTTCAGACTCTAAGATGTTGATCGTGACCGGCTTCTTGCTCAACGCGCCCAATAAGATGCCTTTGGTCGGTATCTGGGGCTTGCCCACATCGGTTGTCTGGCCGTGGGTATATTCAGGCAAGGTTATCACATGATAGATTACGCCATCTACATTTCTACTGGTAACCTTAAGCGTAGTTGTATCTAATTCCAAGACAGTCCTTAAGCCTGCCGACTCGATAACTTTTACGCCGCCGGTCTCTGAAGCGCCAACTGCATCTTGAGAATCGATAACCAAAGGATTAGTGCCTGCCAGGAATTCCTCTAAATTGGTCAGGCCGTCGTCGTCGGAATCGATGTTGGCGTCGGATGGGTCAAACGGCTCGAGCCCGTAATGATACTCCCAATCATCGGTCATACCGTCGCTGTCAGAATCCCGTCCCGGATGCGCCGCCACAGGACCGTGCCTTGTGGTCTTGCCTGTTGTTTCTATATCTTCTAAGAGATAGTAATATGTCTTGCCGTCCACTACGCCGCTATCTTCATAAGTATATGCTTGGCCCCGGACAGGCGTTCCTAATCCTTTTATCAATTCGGGATTAATCTTTATATAATTCTTCCCGTCCTCGCTTCTTAAGATATTAAACCCAAGATTATCGAGTTCTGACCCTGTTACCCAGAATAACTTTACCTTTCCGAAATAGCCGATGGCATCAAAAGATATCAAGTTGACCATAGCAGCTTGTGTGTACCAGTTAGTATTATTCCCGCCATCGGGCAATGAATTAGTAGGAAGTATAGGTAGGGCATTAAGATTTATTGAATCCGATACGCTTACATAATCAACTGTCCAGGTATTCTGCGGGTATATGGGCCATTGGTATAGATCTACCGTCTCGTCGTCATCAAAAACAGCCAGTGTAATCTTGTTTCCGTCGGTGCCGGAAAAATTGAGATTATTGGAGATCTCCGTCACGCCAGCATTGGTGAAATAAAGCGTCTTTAAGCCCGTTGTGCAAGTCAAGTTAAAGAACGTAGTGCTTCCAGATATGGTTGAGGTCTTGTCTTTATCGTTAAATATAACTTCGCCGCCGTTGGCAATGATAGTCCCCTCGTTTGTAAAATTACCTCCGACGGTGGTTGTGGCACTGGAAAGAGTAAGACTGGCATTTGTGCCGGTGACATGAAGCTCGTTCGGAATGATGTGAGTGCCGCTTCCTAAATTAGCGGAAGTGGTATCCGCCCCATTTTGATGTGAATATATATGCATATCTGAGCCTATCGTGATACTGCCTGTTCCGCAAGTTAGATGGCCTACAATGTTGGTGCCGCTATATGCCCCAACATCAAAGTAACCTGAGCTTACGATATCAAAACCATTGAGGTTAAGGACATTAGTTTTATTATCGGTATAATGACCCACCCTCCAGTTTCCTGAAGCTGTTACGCTTCCCGTCAGGTTCAAGGTGCCGGCGTTGACAACCTGCATCCATGTGTCCGCGAAATTCCCGCCATTGCTGCTGCTGGTACCGGCATTAACCTCAAATTCTTCCACGTCAATCGTGCCGCCGTTTGCCACTGTTGCAGCATATAAAAGAATTTTTTGGTTTGCTGTGCCGCCGACTTTTTGTATAAGTTGGCCTGCCCCTACGGTAAGCGTATTATATATATCTATACCGTTCCATTCTGCTCCCGTATCAATCGAAGTGATCTTGGTCGGATAGCCGCAAGTCAATTTATAAAAACTTATCCAGTTCGAGTGCCCGATTATCGTGCCTGTTCCCTTAAGGTCAACGGTAGAGGTGCCATAAGCAAAATTGGCCTGCCCGTCCACGTCAAAGTCACCGTTACCCGTGATGGTTATAGTCGAGTCGTTCGCGGTGAAGAGGCCGTTTATATCTATGGTGCCGGATGTCTCTAAGGTGGCGGATGTTGC
>Ga0111183_1072_pt1 | contig 9191 bp, 6 predicted proteins | sample DeeMarSWOR324_28_FD_80238 | JGI IMG/M metagenome (GOLD analysis project Ga0111183, IMG submission 80238) | Omnitrophica WOR_2 bacterium SM23_29 | reverse complement strand
CCTTAAAGCTTCCCTAACCCTTAACGCCAATTCTGAAATCCTAAAATTTTTAAATACTAAATTAAAAATCTGACCCTTTATTTTTTCCTCATCCGCTTCAAGGCACGCGATATAACATCGTGCCACGTCCCTTACGCCAACCAGTGGCCTCCACATTTCGCCTCCGTAAAAAACGGTTATAACCCCTTTACTTAAGGCATCTTTGACGAAAGTATTTACAACGAGGTCGTATCTCATCCGAGGCGAAAATCCGAAAACGGTTCCTTTCCTTAATATCACCGGAGAAAAGTCATTATCAACCAATTTAAGCAATCGCCGTTCGCCATCGTACTTAGAGACCGAATATGCTGCCTTTGGGTTAACAGGAGTATTCTCGTTTGCCAAGATATCCTTATCGGGATCAACGACTCCAAAATCGTATATCGAACACGATGAAGCATATATGTACCTTTTAATCCCTAGCTTCCTGCATAATTTGGCCGTGTGCTCTGTGGCCAAAGCGTTCATTTCATAGTTTGCCTTGGGATTGTATTCTGCCGTCGGGTCATTTGATAATCCGCCGACGTTTATTACGGCGTCCACTCCCTCCAAAACAGATGGCTCCATCGCTCTCATATCGCCCACTATAAGTTCTATCTTCTCCTTGATGTGCTTTATCCCATCCTCTCCGTAATATAATCTGTCAAAGACTTTAACGGCATATCCTCTCTCTAATAACTCCTCCACTAAAACCGAACCGACGTAACCTCCGCCTCCGATTACAAGAACTTTCATATCATATTCTCCCTCTCTATCTTCCCTTAACCTGCCAAATATCTCCGAAAGAATCCGGCGAAATCCTCATCTCATCCGGCTTTTCCCTGTTATAAACTTCGCTCGCCGTACTAATCAATTGGGTATCGTCCTCTAAAGACATCCAGCCATGGTATACGCCCGGCGGAACGACGATTAAACTTGGGTTGCGGGAAGAGACAACGAAAGTATCCATCTGCTTATAGGTTTTGCTTTCTTTTCTGTCATCCACAAGTATGAACTTGGCTGCGCCGTGACTTATGAAAAACCAATCCCATAAAATATTATGTTTATGGAACGCCCTGATTGTGCCTTTTGAAAAATTTCCTACTAAATACACCTGCCCAAATTTTGTGAAATGTTCGTCACTTGACCTTAAAATCTCTATTAGATAGCCCCTATCATCAACATGCGCCTTAAGTTCAATTTGTTTTACGCCTTCGATCATTTTTCTACCTCCTTTTATTTTCTATTAGTTCCATGAAAGATTGAGAAGTACTGCTTAACGAATATGACTCCTCTATTATCTTTCTGCCCTCTTTGGCTAACCTGCTTCTTAAATTCTCATCCGATATCAAAAGCGATAACTTTTTTACCCACCCTCCTTCATCCCTGGCTAAGAAACCGTTTGCGCCGTCTTTTACTATCTCGTTATTTATCCCCACCGGAGAAACGACGGTCGCAACACCGGATGCCATATATTCCAGGGCCTTAAAACCGCACTTTGCCCTCGCCTCATCATCATCCTTTAAAGGCATAACTCCGATGTCAAAAGTCCGAATTACCTCCGGAAGATGTTGTGGTTCAACCCATTCGATACAGATAAACTTTGGCCCCAGGAATTCAAATAATTCCTTAATCCGCTTTGAATGCATCGCTCCAACCAACTTAAAAATAAATGAATTGTTCTTTTCTAAGGACTTAAACGGATTTACTAATAATTCAAGGTGTCTTAAATGATTTTCGCCGGTCCCGGACCAACCAATGACGATAGGCAGGTTCGTTTTCGCATTGTTTTGGGGTTTGTATAACTCGCAATTAATAGGCGTGGGAATAACGGTTATGCTATTCTCATCCTTCACTAAACCGGCAATGTTGGCGAGGTATCTATTGCCGACGATTATGCGGTCATACAATCTTAAAACTCTTGGATGTTGAATTCCCATCTTCCAAAAATTTGTTCTTTTAACGAAACCTAATCTGCTCCCCTTTTGCGCCGATTTTAAATCCCAGAAACATAGGTCATCGAAATCGAAGACGATATTTTTATTCCTTAACGTCAAAACCCATACCAATGGATAGGGTAAATTTACTTTCTGAATTACGATTACATCAAATCTTTTTGCTACAACTATAAGCCAAATAAATTTTAGATGCTTTAGTATCCTGCTGTGCCAAAAGGAATAAATTCTGTTAGATAACGGGTACCTGTCTTTTCCGCCTATCCAGAATTGACTTAACTTGGTGGGGATACAATGGATAATTCTATATGTATGCCCTCTTTTTTTAATATGGTCAAGATATGCGCCTATCCGATTTCGACTGCTTCCCCAGTTAATTTCATGTTTTGTAAAAAAACAGATATTCATATAAGTTAACCGCTTATCAAATTGTTATAAATGCTTGAATAAGCGCGAACGCCACGGTCCAAAGAGAATATCTCTTCTGCAACTTTTCTGCAACGCATTCTTACCGCATTTCTATCTTCAAGCAAAGATAATAGCCTATTTATTGCCTCTCTATAACTGGCTCTGCTATAATCGGTTAGGACCACGCCAATTTTATTTGAATTAATTATATCTTCCAAATCACCTATTTGAGGTGTCGATACAACCGGAAGCCCGCAAGCCAAATATTCGCCGAATTTCGTGGGTGAGGCAGCTATTGCCGTAGGAGAAGTCCTCCTGAAAACCAATCCCGCATCACCAAAAGAAAGGAAGGATGGCAATTTCTCCTGCGGGACATAAGAGATAGTGGTTTTGTCGCTATCTATATCTTTTCTCTGTCTGATCAAAGTGGCCACAGTATCCTTATGCTGGGTTAAAATAAGAAAATGGGCATTGGGTATCACCTCAAGCGCTTCTTTAAAAAAATCGAACATCTCACTCAGCAGATTATAAGTTCCCACCGAGCCGCTATAAATTAAAACGAATTTTTCTGCTAATCCCATCTCGTCTTTTAAATTTTGATTGTTGTCGTAATTGAACATCTGCAAATCTATGCAACAGGGGACAGTCTCGATTAAAATATCCTTGCTGGAATCTATGCCATTCTTCAATTGGGCATTCGCCTTTTTAGTCAAAACAACGATGGCGTCGCTCTTTTTTATAGCCCTTCCCTCAAAACCGAGAGCCAACTGGTATAGCAAACCTCCTTTTTTCCAACCACTGTGTTCGGTGTGGTCTTCGCCCATTATGCCACGCCGGTCATAGAGCAGCTTGATCGGCAGAAAAGTTTTCAAAACGTACCCTATCGCTATCGGAATATTCGACCGAGCATGCACAATCGATATCCTATGACGCAGGATAATAAATACGGAAACGATAAACCCAAGCAAAATATCAAAAAACGAGGATAATATCAAAGGATATTTATGATAAGCCAGCCTATGCCATACGATTCCCCTTTCCTGCAATTTATCTTTTATCCGTTCAAATTCATCGGGTTCTCGCTTTATCGATGTTTTCTTCTCAAAGGACAGTAAATGAATTTTTAACTCACTGGAGAGCTCAAAAAAGTATGGAAGTACTTGAGATTTGGGGATCGGTTCAAGCAATCCAAGATATGTTATATAAAGAATTTTAGCTTCAGGACCTTTTGTCACTTTTTATCTTTCTGATTAAAGTAAATATATCCTTAATATAATTTAATCTCTCTCTGGTACTTATGCGGCGGAGCAGAAACCACTCTTCCAGGAAAAAGTTAACACAAGCAGGAAATGTCACAGAGAGATTCCCCCTTAGCCGTCTATTCTTAAAAACCAAATAGACCAATTTTGCCAAACGAGGGATAAATTCAATGGTTAACTCTTTTATAACCTTATTTTTCAAAACATATAGATATGCGGCCATTACGTACTTTACCATATCTTCTTTTTTAACTTCAGCCGTATCGAAACTCGGGTTATAAAAATCGAATTTGTCCCAGCCGATATCAACTAGTTCAGGGTGTAATTTCACTGCCCTTTCCCACAAGACGGTGTTAGGCAGAGGCGATACGATAAAGAACCTGTAAAGGTCTGCATCTATTCTTTTGGCAAAGCGAATCGAATTGCTTATCGACTCATGGGTAGAGATTGGGAATCCGATCATGAAGTTAGCCCTGGTCTTAATACCTTCCCTTTTACTGAGCTTAACAGCCTGTTCAGCTTCTTCTAACGTGGCTTTTTTATTTATATATTCTAATTCCTCCTGATCACCTGTCTCAACGCCATAGATAATCATATCGCAGCCGCTCTTTTTTGCGCGCTCAAGAATCTCGCTATCGATGCCGTCGACCCTGGCTTGACAGTACCACCTAAATCTTAGATGCTCCCCGTTTATAATCAGATCTAAAAGTTCCGATAATCTCTTTTTGTTCAAAAAGAAATAATCGTCCACAAAATATACTCTTCCCTTCTTATACCTTTCCTCAAACGCCATAATCTCTCGGTAAATATTCTCAGGGGAACGAAATCTAACCTTTCTCGTAGACACTCCCTTATCGCAATAAATGCAGGAAAAGGGACACCCCCTGCTCGTTATTATTGAACCCGTAACATATTTATCTATCGGGAGCAAATGCCAGGCCGGAAAAGAAAGTCTGTCCAGATCGGTAACGGTGTCTTTCAAAACATTTTCTACGATTTCCCCATCGTATCGATATGTTATGTTTGGCACGTCAGCCAGTTTAGCATCCGAACTTATAGCATCCAAAAGCCCGGCCATAACGTATTCTCCTTCGCCACGAACTACAAAATCAGCCGGAATATCCATCAAGGTGTCCTCGGGGAAAGCGGTTGCATGATGACCACCCAAGACAACTTTTATGGAGCGAGTTGTTTCTTTAACTATTGAGCATGCCGTTTTCGCCGAAGCATAAGATGAGGACCTAAATGAGACACCTACCACATCCGGTTTTAAAGTATTCAATTCATTTTGAAACTGTCCACTTTCAAAAGATTCAACCTCATAATCCCTTATGGAGACACGGTGGCCATGTTTTTCCAATTCCGATGCAATATATGCTATCCCCAAGGGCATCTCAAGATTTTGCCAAGAATTAAACTGAATCGGCATATTCAATAGAAGTACTTTCACGAGTTTTTGTAATCCTCATTCTGCTTTAGGGGTAAGAATTTACATAGTACCGAACCTGCAAAAATATAAAAGAAAGGAGAAACCATATCTCTAAACCTTGCAGTAATTCCTTCGTTTCCCAATACCAGTGAAAATAAAATAATAAAAAAAGAAGAGATATAAATCATAGGTAAGGTATCTGACTTCTTTTCTATAGCTACTTTGCAAATGCCGAGCAGGCCAAATCCAAGCGCAAAATACCAAAATATCATCTGGGGATATGAATACAAGCGCAAGACGCTATCTATATCCCATGGAAAAGGAGCAAGAAGAAAATAAGAAATCCCTTTCGGTAAAGCCCTGAGCATTACGCTGATAACTAAGGTTAAAGATGAAAACCCGGTGAAACTTGCATAGTAAACAAAGTCATCGTATATTTTATAATGTCTTATATTCTCGGTAGAAAAACCCCTCTGAGCAAGAACCATATCCGTTAATAAATTCGTAAGTTTATATTGAAGGGCACCGAAAGTCTTCAGACCGATAAACATTATCGCCCCAGCTAGGCCCAGAAGAATAATTTTAAATCTTAATTTAAAATTTAGCCCCATGAACAAAACAAAAGGTACGATTAATAACGTCGGCCTTAAAAGTTTTTCTTTAACAACGGAGAATATAAAAATACTGACGAGCAGCGGCAATATAAACTTAAGCTTATTTTCCTTATAAAACAACGTTAAACTGTACACCATTATCAATGCCCCGCATATGCCAATCGTCATTCTAATATTAGAAGAAGACCACATATTAAAAGAAGGCAACACCGCGATAATTAATGAACTAAAAGCAGCAACTTGTCTATCAAAGATTTCTTTTGCTAAATAATAAGTCAAAATAACTACCCACAGGCTTATAATAGGAAAAGAGCATAAATTAAGTATCGAATCGCCAAATAAAAAATTGAGCACTCCTAATAAAAAAGCGCCAAAATGTAAACGCCCATGTCCTCCAAAAGAAATCTCGTTCAGATTTGCTACGTAACCAAAGTCACCTCTAAGATATTTCGCTATTAACCTGCCATTTAATATCTCTCGCTGAAAATCACGAAAAGCCTGAACTGAAAGCCCAACGACCCTGCCGATAACGGCGTGTTCAAATATCTTCAACTCGCCAAAATAAATATATGCTATGGATATAAAGAAAAATATAAACCTAAGGATAAATGCGATAAAAACTATTTTGATTAAATTACTTCTATCTTCCTCTGACCTTGTCTGTATAAACAAAATTATACTCAGAACAATAAACGAAAGAAAGAGTATAGCCGGCTCAAAAAAAACGATTGCGCCAAATATACAACCAAACAAGGAATATTTAAAAAGGGGTTTGCTCCCCATCGTTTCCTAATCTATCCTTTTTTAATTTTTTCGAACACATAGATCGTAGGAGAAACGGTGCCCGCAGAAGGCACCGGATTCCATAAAACCGACTCCGGGTAGTAAAATCCATCGATCCTCTTCGATGCCAACCTTTGATTCCCTGACGTAAATATCTTTACTAACCTAAAATTCTTCCTGCCGTCAAAAAGGTCTCTCATATATTGAACAAGGCCGGGCAAATGGCTTTCCGAAACGTCCCGCAAATAGAGTTCCTCCATATAATCTAAGCTGATCATTATGAAATCCGCATCGGAATCATATCGATTAATATAGTCAAGATACTCTTCTTTGTTTTCCACCTCAACCCAATTAAAAAAGTTTTTGCCTTTAAAGCTCTTCGAATTCCGTCCCAGGTAGATAAATTCGTAATCGTCGAACACTTTATCCAAACAAATAAAATGGATTTGGTTAAATGTCTCTATCTTCGCGCCCTTCGGGATCTCAGCGTAAATCCATTTCGTGGAGATATATCTGGTATCCTCTTTTTTGAGGACAAGGTCTCCTTTAAAAGTGTAGGCAAACGAATATAACAAGGCAATTAAAAGAAATCCGTATTTTATAGGATTTGATAGCCTATTTTTAAAAACAGCATAGAAAAATTTTCCACCCAACAATGTCAATGGAGGAACGATGGCTATAATGTGTTTGGTTTGTGGATATTTATCCTCAAACAATACGGTAACTATAACGTAATAAGCGAACACGAAGACAAGAACGATCGCCTCATCCTTCGTTATCCTCTTCCAATGATATAAAGTAAGACATATACCGCAAATAATGAAAGCGAAGATAAAGATCCCGTAAATTGTTAATAGCTCAAAAAAATAGTTCAGAGGCCCGACGAAGAACGGTAGCCTCTGATGAGACAAGGCCGGAATATTGCCAAACAATATCGACTTGAACATTGGTGCGTATCCTGAAAAATTAGACAAAATAGTGGGCGTGCCCACGATAAAACCCCCGGCATAAAAAAGCGATGAGATAATAACTGCTGAAATAAAATTCTTAAAATTTCTATGATTTAAAAACAATACGAGGGACAAGGGCAATAAAAGTAAAAATGCATTGAGTTGGACGGAAGCAGCCAAGCCGGAAAAGAAAGCCGCCCAATAAAAAGATCTTCTCACGCAGAATAATAAGCTAAGTACTATAAGAAAATTTACAAAGGAGATATATTTGGCAAAGTGATTAACTCCGACGAATCCTAAGGTTAACGATAGAAAAATTGCGGAAAACAGACCTACCTTTTCGTTGTAGATTTTTTTGCCAAGCAGAAATATTAGATAAACCGTAAAGGCACCGAGCAGAGCCGATAAAGTCCTTGCATAAGTATATACATTTATGGCAAAATCCGGAAATAACTTTGCCAAATGCATCCAGGACGTCGATGCGGCTTCGCGTATGGCCCCGACAGGGTAATCAACTAACTTCATATAACCAAAGAACGGGATCATATAAAACGATAAAAGAAGCTGATATCCCGTTGGATGAGTATAGTTATCATAGACATCAACCAATGTCCTTTTATTAAGCATATGTAATACATTCGTGACTTTTTCATCGGCATACAGGCGAGAAGGAAGGCCCCAGTTATTGCCATAGACATTAAGGCATAAATTTATAGCCATAACTATAAAGAGAATACGAGGTACTTTCATCGGTTATGTTCCAATCTGAAAAATAGACGTAATCCGTTATAGAGATTCAGAAAATCCACTTTGCTTCTCAGGCCGAAAATTTTCTTTATTAAATAACGAGGCCTTATATAGTATTCCCAGATTGCCCGCCTGTGCCACTTTATTAGGTCATCCGAATTTAATCCCGGCAATGTCATTACCGGCTTATCTTTGGATAAAGGTGAAAAGTTGCTCCAGTTAACGCCTTGCCTTATATAGCCTAACTGCAACGCCTGTTCATATAATTCAGTTCCCGGTAAAGGAGTAGCGATAAAAAAGGCAGCTATGTCCGTATTTAACTCTTTGGCAAATTCGATTGTCTTTTTTACTGTTTGAACGGTTTCTCCGATATTGCCTATCATATAACTTGCGTGCGTTCTTATACCGGCTTTCTTAACAAGTTTGATAGATTGGCGAGCTGCTTCCAAAGTATTCTTTTTATGGATGATTTTTGACAATATCTCTTCGTCGCCGGACTCAAGCCCAAAACTTATCTCTTTACAACCGGCCTTCTTCATAATCCTAAGTAACTGCTCGTCAACCTGACCCGCCCTACCCATACAGACCCAGGCAATATTCAATCTTCTATTTAAAATCTCTTCACAAAAGGCAAGTGTCCTTTCCCGTTTTAAAGTAAACAATTCGTCCGTTATGGCAAATTCTCTAATATTAAAATCGGTTATACATTGTTCCATCTCGTCAGCAACGTTCTTTGGGTTTCTATATCTATACCGTCTCGTCCATACCACGTGAGCGCTGCAAAAATTACAATTATACGGGCACCCTCTTGCGGATGTCAGAGATGTAGTTTTAAAGGTGCTGACCCTTTTGGTCGGCGGCGGCGAATATAGAGAATACGGCATAAGATCTCTTGCCGGAAAAGGCAGCGTATCCAGATCGTCAACGAGTTGCCTCGGTTTATTTCGTATCCCCCCTCCACCGTCCTTATAAGCAATTCCAGGTATATCTTTATATCCGCCTTTTTTCTCAATCGCATTCAAAAGGTC
>Ga0111183_1071_pt1 | contig 9234 bp, 13 predicted proteins | sample DeeMarSWOR324_28_FD_80238 | JGI IMG/M metagenome (GOLD analysis project Ga0111183, IMG submission 80238) | Omnitrophica WOR_2 bacterium SM23_29 | reverse complement strand
ACGATGCAATCTTTTAATCGAGCATACTCAACAGCCGTATCGATATAATCGTTAGGCGTCACGCACACCGGACAGCCAGGGCCGGAAATCAACTTTAAGTTCCTAGGCAATAAAGTTGGGATACCATGGCGATGGACAGACATGGTATGTGTTCCGCAGACTTCCATCAGGCGGATCTCTTTATTTAAACCCAAATCGTCTATTTCGCTTAAGACCCTTTTGATTAAAATTCTGTCTTTAAATTCATCTACGTATCGCAATCTTAAAGCTCCTTCAAACTATCCAATATCTCTTTAGCCAATTTTTCATCTAATTTTTGAATTGCAAAGCCGGCGTGCACTATTACGTAATTTCCGAGTTCTACATCGGCTAGCAGATGTAGACCTATCTCTTTCTTCATCCCGCCTAATTCGGCAATTCCCCTATCGCCAGTTATCGATATTAATCTCATTGGGATCCCAAGGCACATCTCTGCTTAACTCCCTCCGCCGGCAATTAGCGCTTGACCGACTGAAATTCCGGAATCACCGACCGAAATCCTATCGTTCTGTAACAGTTCGAATCCGTTTGAAACCAATAACGGTCTTACCTTTTCTATAAGATACTCATTTAAGAAAACGCCGCCGCTTAATACCACCTGCTCCGTACCGAGCGAATCCCTCAATTTTATACATACCTCGTTAATCATGCGACAAACGGCATTATGAAATCTTGCTGATATAACAGAAACGGCTATCTTCCCCTTTAAATCTTCGACGATAGACATAAAAATATCCGATGGGTCTATAAGGTATATCCCATCTTCGGATCCTATTTTAAACTTATAAAAATCGCAAACGCCTTTATCGGCGATGCGCTCCAGCTCGATTGCCGCCTGCGCCTCATATTCGATCTTTTCCCTTACTCCGATGAGCGAACTTACCGCATCGAATAGCCTGCCCATACTCGAAGTAGATGGCGAATTTATCTTACTATCTATCATCTTATTCAATATCGCCCATTTAGATCTATCTATTTCGTCTACAAATTTTATTCTTAAATCTAAAAAATCTCTACCGTAAATCTGATATAGCCAGCTGACTGCCATCCTCCATGGTTCTTTTATGGCTTGTTCTCCTCCTGGCATCGAGACATATTTAAGATGGGCTTTGCGTTCAAATCCGTTTAAGTCACCGACTAAGAACTCCCCACCCCAAATATTTCCATCTAAACCCAGGCCAGTCCCATCAAACGTCACCCCTATCGCCTTACCTTCCGTCTTTGTCTCAACAAGAAAGCTTGCAAGATGGGCGTGGTGATGTTGGACGCCAACCTCCTCCGAAACATTCAATGAGTGGGCATATTTAGTTGAAAGGTAGTCCGGATGCAAATCGAATGCTACCAAGTCGGGCTTTATAGCGTTCTCTTTGAAGAATTTTTCGATGAACGACGTATAGTTTTGGTAATTTTCGAGACGGTCTAGGTCGCCGAAGGCGGGGCTTACGTACAAAGAATTGCCCTTTGCGACGGAAAAGGTATTTTTAAGCTGTCCGCCGCAGGAAAGGATTGTCTTCTTGGACCTGCGATTTAATTTTATGATAAAAGATGCGTTATTCGACATCGAATGATATAACCTCTATCCTAGTGCCCGGAAAAAAGGTTAGTTCACAAGCGGCACCTTCAAGGATGGTGCCCTTTGTCAGGACGGCAAAGGTCTCCTTAAAAGAACTTTCATTAACCCCTGTAAATTCACCGATCTTTAGCCTTATTTTAGATACGCTTTTGGCGCCTTCTCTTTTTGCGTGTTCTGAAATCCCTTTTATTATCGGTTCTATTAAATGCGATTCATGCACTTTTTGCCTCCGTAATTAATCCTGATATCTCATTGAGTCTATTCTTGACGGCATCGGACATCCTATCTCCAAATGAGAGACTTTGCGGTTGAACTCCCAACATATAGATACAAGCGTGCGTCTCTTTTTCCAGATATTCAATGAACATATTGGGCGAGATATCATGGGTACTAAAACCGCAACTTAAGATATCTGCCTTTTCTAAGATTTCGCATTCGCCCGGCATCAAACCTAAATGCACCACATCCACGATTAATATGGTCTGGGGTTTTTCTTTTACAATCCTGCCGATATGATTTTCAGGCGCGCTTCCCGCGTCGATACATACGGCTTCGATGTTTCCCTTCAATTTTTCAATAAGGGCGGGTCCGAAGCCGTCATCTCCACGTAGCGTATTACCTATGCCAACTATGACAACCTTGCCTTTAAGCATATCTTTAAAATTCGTCTTCATTTAATATTTCAAAAATTTATCTTTTGTCTCTTCAGATTACTTGGTCGTAAGCGTAGTCTCTCTTCTGCAGCGAGCGCAGAGAATTTTTACTCTGTCGGCTCTTCCATAATCCTTAAGTGCAGATACGACGTTCTCATCTATTATTCCAAGGCTTTTAAGACGGGATAAATATAAGGTGGGGTTTGAATAAGCGAGTTCTCCTATCTTTTCGGATATCCATTTTAAGTGGTCCTTACAAGCAATCACCGAACCACATACCTCGCAGAGCTGCAGTTCCTTCTCAATCGTCTCGTAGGATTCTTTCCTATCGAAAAACGAGAGTTCCCAATCATTGGATAATTTAATTCCTTCGTGGTCGGCGATGCATGCCGCTTCGCACTGTCCACAGAATATACAAGTATCCGTGTAGTGAATCATGGTCCTTTTTGGGTTAGATTTATCTTCAACTAAATCTTTGTGAGCAATCGCTTCTACAGGACAGACTTCCTCGCATGCAAGACATCCAACGCATTTTTTTTCGTCAAACTTAGGCTGTCCCCTGAAATTTGGATGAGGCGTATGTGGCTGCTTTGGAAACTTAGAAGTATAAGGACCTTTGATAATGGCCTTTATCGCTTCTGCTAATTCTCTGATCTTTGGATACTTCATGCCTCGCCCTCTTTGTCTTCAGCATACCTATCGATGATGCTTCCTTCCCAAAGTTTTACACCCGCCCTGTGTGCGCCTCTAGCTATGGCGTGTGCTGCTACCGGCGAAGTTAGTATAAGAAATACCAAACACATAAGCGCTTTTATTCCGGCCGCCGTAAATCCGACTATGAGAAAAGCTCCAAAAAGTATGCTACAGGTACCTAATGTAACGCATTTTGTAGCGGCCTGGAGACGGTTATATACGTCGGGAAGTCGCACTAGTCCAATACACCCAAAGACATCGAAAGCAAAACCCACCGTTATAAATATCAAACCTATTATGCTATTCATCAAAGCTCTTCCCTTCTAAATATTTGGAGAGTGCGAGGGTGCTAATAAAACTCTGAAGCGCCCATGCTATCCCAATATCTATGTACCACGACCTACCTGTCGAAATAGTCAAGATGGCACAAAGGCCTACAATCATAATGCCTAATATATCTATAGCCACAATCCTGTCGGCACTTGTAGGACCTCTGCATATACGATAAAGACATAAAAAACAGGCCAGAATAATTATGTAAAGGACCCTGCCTAAAAACCCCAGATAAGGAAGGTCAGGATAAAAAAGAAACGGTAAGGGGCGAATAATAATTAAAGTAAAAATCCCTGCCAAAACAATCGCGCCTATAAACCACCTAAATATCTTCATATCTTCGCCTATTCGAAAATCTTCTCTAGAATTTTTTCAAAGCGTCCAACGATAATCTTTGTAGCGGCCTCTGTATCTTTGGTCTGGGTGTTAATCCAGTGCACGTACAAAATGCCCTTGTCTCTATCGATATCGACGCTCAAAGTACCTGGAGTTAGCGTTATGGAATTGGCTAAAAAGGTAAGGGCTGTATCCGTCTTTAGTTTAGTCTTCACCTTAACTATGCCTGGATTTATAGGCAATCGAGGATGTAATACGCGATAAGCCACGTCTACATTGGCCTTAATACATTCCCACAAAAATACAGGGATATACCAGAAGATAAAATACCAATATCGCTCGGGATGTTTTAAAACATGGGGTCTTCTTATAAATAGGTCCCCTGTCATATACGAAACAAATAAGGCGACAAAAATTCCTGCGGTAAGGTGTTGCCACTCGGGCACCCAGTTCAAGAAGCACCAAACCAAATATGCCAATATAAATAAGATTATCCTGCTCTTCATTTACCTTATAGCCCTCAAAACTGAAGCCGCGTATTCTGTGCCTTCCAAAATAACTTCCGACGCACGCTGTAGGAAAAAGTCGCTTATGCCGGGAATAAGCAAAACTCCCATAACTATACACATAAACGCCAATGTCGCCATAGACAATTTCATAAAAATGGGAATTTCCTTTATTCGGCTTAATCCCTCACTCAAACTGCCCAAGAACGCATATTTCATAACCTTCGTATACATAGCCAAAGTCAAAATGCTCACCAAAACAGCCCAAGATGCATATATGTATCTCTCTGCTTGCACCGCGGCAATTATTATCAGCAATTTACTCCAAAAACCATTAAGCGGCGGAATTCCTGCTATAGACATCGATCCTATAAAACCTGTCGTGCCTGTAAGGGGCATCTTTTGGGCTAGTCCCCCCATCTTTCGCAAGTCACGCGTCCCCGTAGCGTATTCTACCGCTCCGGAGTTTAAGAAGAGTAAAGATTTAAATATAGAGTGATTGAATAGATGAAAAAGACCTCCTAATATCCCTAAGGGCGTACCTAAACCGATACCCAGAATAATATAACCTATCTGGCTTATAGAGGAATATGCTAAAAGGCGTTTAAAATCCCATTGTCCAATGGCTAATAATCCGCCGACAACCATGGAGAGAGTTCCTAAAAATAACAGTATCGAAGATATAGTGGGATTTATACCAATTACATTGTAAAATATTCTGCAGAGCGCATAGATGCCGAGCGACTTTATAAGCACGCCGGAGAGCATCGCCGATATAGGCGCTGGAGCAGAAGGATGTGCATCAGGCAGCCATGCATGAAAAGGAACAAGCGCTGCCTTAAGACCAAACCCCATTAAAAACATTATACTTACCATAATGATAAGGCCGTCAATTCCCTTCTGCGACAGAACAACCCCCATGTCCGCCATGTTCAACGTGGATGTATATCCGTATAAGAAAGCGATGCCAAGAAGAATAAATAGCGAACCTATTGTGCCCATAATCGCATATTTAAACGCTGCTTCAAGCTCATGCCGTTCTGTACCAAACGCCACTAAGGCATAGCTCGCTACTGAAGCTATTTCCAAAAATACAAAGAAGTTGAACATATCACCCGTTATAATAACCCCGTTCATTCCGCCAACCATCAGTAAGAACAGCGTATAAAATTTCCATTTGGCAGTAAATTTTTCCATATAATTTACGGAGTAGACCGTTATGCAAAAGGCAACCAGATTCACCGTCACCAACATGAAAGACGTCAGGCCGTCTAATACCATTCCTATGCCTATAGGTGGTCTCCAAGCACCGACGCTATAAGTAAGAACTCCGTATATATTATGCAGTCGAACGCTCAAAAGGGATAAACCGCATAAGATTAAAGTAACCGATACTCCCATCGCATCCGGCAACCTCTTTATGCTCCTGCCAAAAAAAGAAATTAGAAACGCCCCTGCTAGTGGTATGACCACAAATAGCGGGATTATGTTAGAGGCGATGTTCATCCCTTCAACTCCCTGATTTCGGTAATATCAAATGTGCCGTACTTTTCATATATTCGTATAGCGATGGCTACGAGTAAAGCTGTGGTTGCCAACCCGATTACGATAGCGGTAAGCACCAACGCCTGCGGTAGCGGATCGACCATATTCAAGATTTCGGCTTCAGATGAAAAGATTGGAGCCCGACCTTCCATACGATAGCCGGTCAATATAAAGAATAGATTGACCGCATACTCTAATATAATAACCCCGATTATAATTTTAATGATGTTGCGTTTCCTTAAAACACAATAAAGTCCGCAACAGAATAGAATTATACAAAGCAGATATACCATCATCGCTTTCTCTCCGATTTAAGCTTCAATAAGACCAGCGCAACAAATATTCCAAAAAGCCCAGCGCCGACTTTAAGACTTATGGCGACATTACAAAGTGGGATGATACCTGCGCTAAATAGCCTGAAGGGCTCTCCTTTAGATATGAAATTCAAGAAAAAGTAACCACCTATAAATCCCAGCAAAGCTATTCCTAAAAACAACATCGCTCCTAAATTTTCAAAAAATGACGAAGCTTGTTTGGATAATTTTCCAAGAGCCACATCTTTGCCATAGGCCAGCATAAGATGGACGAAAGAGAGCCCAATAATAACACCGCCAGCAAATCCTCCGCCGGGCGATACATGTCCGTGGGAAACGATGTAAATCCCGTATAAAAGTATCAATCCCACCGTAAGGCGTGTAATCGTCTTTACAATCAGTGACATGCCTTTTTCGTGTTCCCTACTCATCGGCCTCCTCTACTTCCTCATATTCTTTTTTTCTTCCTATTTTGCGTACAACTGCTAAAACTCCTATTACCGCTGTAAATAAAATCGTGGCCTCTCCCAAGGTATCATAGGCCCTGTAATCGAGTATTACGGAGGCAACGAGATTTGTTGCGCCCGTTTTGAGCGCTCCCTCTTTTAGATATGTTGAAGCTACCCTCATTATCGGATAGCCGAATTCGGGAAGATCCTTCAGGCATTTCACCGCCGCAAGTAAAAATATGACGATAAAGCCGACGGTTATCAGCGTATTGAAAAACCAGCGACCGGATGTAGAAAAAGGAAGGTCTACCTTTAAGGTTGCTCTGATTAAAATAATGAGAGCCAATATTTCAACCACAAGCTGCGTTATAGCTACATCTGGGGCCTTTAGAATCAGAAACACTATGGAAAGCCCCAGCCCTACAGCTCCTACCGCTACCACGGAGGAAAGCAAGTCCTTGATTTCTACAGCGATAATTGCGCCGATAATCATAAATATTAATAAGACATATAGCTCGATCATCTTGCTACCTTAGTAAAATGTAAAAGAGAATTCCCATCCCTAAAAGACACCACGCCAGATATGTAGGAAGAACCCCGTTGTGAACATAGCGCAGTATCCTGGTGAAGCCGAAAGTTATTTTAGAGCCTACTTCATATATATCAAATACTTTTCTTTCAGCCCATCTATAAATAGTTCCCAAAAAGCTTATTTCCCGAATCGTATTATAAAATTCAGTTCCCGAAACTCTCATGTCTGGATGGTCCTTTAATATCTCTCCGCCGACAAAGATAGGACTCTCCTTCGCTTTGGTCATGGTACCGAGAAGATAAATAATAATACCAAGAACAATTCCTATGAGAATTAAAGTAGTGGCCAGACTCGCATTCCACATGCCAGAAAATGTTACATCCCTGCCTATGCTCGGGAAAATAAATATCTTCAGAGGTATCCTGTAAGCGAATACGCCGAAGAGAACGCAAAGGGTTGCAAGCGTAACGGTCGGAATCCACATTGTAAAACCGGTTTCTTGCATCTTATCAGCCGCTGCTTTTCTCTCATTGGATGGCTGTCCTAAAAATACCGTATGGACTAACTTCATAAAACTGGCAAGGGTCAAAGCGCTTCCAAATAGTGCAGCGACAAGCCATATTATCCAAAGGTATCCACCTTTTTTGCCTACTTCTATTACTCCCTGATAGACCATCCACTTTGAAACAAAGCCGTTAAAAGGCGGAACCCCTGAAATGGCTAATGATGCAATCAAAAATGTAACAAAGGAAATGGGCATAATTTTGGCGAAGCCACCCAGTTTTTCCAAATCTGTCGTCCCTGTCTTTTTTTCCACTGCTCCACCCGAAAGAAATAGACAGGACTTATATATAGCATTATTCAACATATGAAATAACCCACCAGCTATACCTACGGGGTTACCTGTGCCAATACCTAAGACCATATATCCAACCTGACTGACAGCATGATACCCTAATAGTCTCTTTAAGTCGTGCTGTATAAGCGCCATCATAACCGCCGCTACAATGGTAAAACTGCCCACCGCCATTAAGAGCGTATTCATCGCCATATTCATTTGAAATATGTCTAAAGATATTCTGGCAAGAAAATATATTCCCAGAAGCTTATCTAAAGAAGCGGGCAAATATGCGGTAACCGGTGTAGGCGCATCTTCGGCGGTATCGGGAATCCAGGTATGCAAAGGCATAGCTCCGGCCTTAGCAAAGGCACCCGCTGCAAGACATAGGTACGCGAAGAGTGCCAGTTTAGTATTCAAGGTTATGCTTATTTTATCCATTTGCAGCGAACCGGTGAGTCGCCAAATAATGGCCAATCCTAAAAGCATAAGAGCATCTGAGCCGCCGATTATTATAAGCGCCTTTTTAGCGGTATAAGTAGTGCGCTCTTTATTTCCAAAATCTATTAACAAATATAAGAGAAGCCCGGAGAATCCCCAGAAGACAATAAATAGAATAAGGTTATTGGAAAATACGGCTCCAAGCGAAGCTACCAAAGTGAGTATTATGTAAAGATAATAGCGAAAGAGTCCTTTTATTCTGCGCATAAATCCAAAAGAATAAAGGATAATCAGAAAAGAGAAGAGGGCTACAAATGTTCCCACAAAATTGGATAGACTGTCGAATCTAAAAAACCCGGAACTCATTTTAAGCCTTTCCTTATCCTTTCGGTCTTCTCCTGAGAAAGTCTAACCAAATCTTCACCATTGTATAGTCTATTACCTTTGGTATTGCGCACCGCCATCCTCTCCGTGCAACAATAACACGGATCTATTGCAGCCAGGATTATCGTCGCATCTGAAATAGTTTCACCTATGACAGTTGCCTTATATGTAGGTAAATTCATAAACGTAGGCGCTCTCACCTTATGACGCACCGGCCTGTTCGTGCCATCGGAGCGGACGTAATGGAGGCACTCACCCCTGGGCGCTTCTATATGTCCTATGCCTTCTCCGGGAGGAATATCTTTAATATTGGCGTCTATCTCGCCACTCGGTAATTTCAAAAGGCAAGCCTTCATTATCTTAATAGATTCAAGTATCTCTAATATCCTTACCACCACCTTGTCAAAAACATCGCCGTTTTGCGTAACTATCATATCCCACTCTATACTATCATAAGCTCCGTAGGGAGAATCTTTCCTTACGTCCCTCGCTATCCCCGAAGCTCTGCTGGTAGGACCAACGGCGCAATAACTTATCGAATCCTCCTTGGAAAGTATGCCTATACCTTTTGTCCTCGCATGCAACACAGGGTCATCCA
>Ga0111183_1070_pt1 | contig 9364 bp, 8 predicted proteins | sample DeeMarSWOR324_28_FD_80238 | JGI IMG/M metagenome (GOLD analysis project Ga0111183, IMG submission 80238) | Omnitrophica WOR_2 bacterium SM23_29 | reverse complement strand
TGGGCTACCGAAGACGGCATTCCAATCATTAGCGAAATAGAATTAGGTTACTTATGTTGTGGTGCGCCAATCGTTGCGATTACGGGAACGAACGGCAAATCGACGGTTACCACACTTATAGGGGAGATATTGAAAAAAGCCGGCGTGGACGTTGTGGTTTGCGGGAATTTAGGCAATCCATTTTGCGATGAGATGCCAAATATAAAAAGCAATTCCATAGTGGTATTAGAGGTAAGTTCATTTCAATTGGAAAAGGTAAAGGAATTTAAGCCCTACATTTCTGTTTTATTGAACATTTCACAAAATCATTTTGATAGGCATCCTGATTTGAATTCGTACATAAATGCAAAAGCACAAATATTTCGTAATCAAAATAGCAGCGATTGGACGATATTAAATTACGACGATGAATTGTTGAGGGAATTTAAGGGTAAGACGAAAGCCAACGTCTTATATTTCTCTCGGACAAAGAAGATAGTTGGCGCATATTTGGATAGCAATCTGTTGGTTATCTCTGCGAACGGCATAGAGCAAATATTGTGCGATATATCAGAGCTAAAGATAAAAGGGGGACACAATGTTGAAAATGCGCTTGCGAGTTTATGCGTTGCAACTACTTTAGGAATAGCCCCTCAGCACATAACGGATGCGGTAAAGGATTTTAAGGGTCTGGAACATAGGTACGAATATGTAACTTCAATCGATAGTATCGATTTTATAAACGATTCCAAAAGCACAACCGTGCTTTCTACTATGAGGGCCTTGGAGGCCTGCGATAGGCCAGTGATTTTAATCGCAGGCGGTAAAGACAAAGGCAGCGATTTTAGAAAAGCGAGGTCAATGTTAGCCTCGAAGGTAAAGAGCATGGTTCTAATTGGGACATCGAAGGGGAAGATAAAAGAAGATCTAAGAAGCGTAGTTTCTATTACCGAGGCGAATTCAATGGAGGAGGCCGTAAAGATAGCCTATTTTAACGCGGTTGAAGGCGATGCCGTTTTATTATCGCCGATGTGCGCCAGTTTCGATATGTTCAAAAACTTCGAAGAACGTGGCAAGGTTTTTAAGGAAGCGGTATTTAAAATTAAGAATGGCTATTTAAACAATACGTAAGTAAATTAATACCATATGAGGAAATTAAGGATTCAACTATTTGCGGTGACGGTCGTCCTTATCGCGATCGGAATCATTATGGTGTACAGCGCAAGCGCCATTTACGCCTACGAATATCTTAAGGATAGCGCATATTTTTTAAAGCGCCACTTGATATATCTGCTTTTAGGTATCATCACTTCATTATGGATTATGTCCGTTGATTATGACGTTATTAAGAAGTACATCAAACCTGTCTTAATAATGTCCTTTATCTTGTTGATATTGGTTCTTATCCCGGGGATTGGACGAGAGATTGCAGGTGCCAGGCGTTGGTTTAGGTTTTCTATATTTAGTTTTCAACCATCTCAAGTTTTAAAGTTAGCCCTAATCTTATATATTGCCGATGTGCTTTCCAGGAAGCAGAGCGAAATAAGAAGTTTTTTTCATGGTTTTTTGCCACCGATGATAATACTAGGTTTAAGTGTGGCACTTATATTGCTTCAGCCCGATTTGGGAACCGCTGTAGCGATTGCTGCGGTTGTGTATATGATGTTGTTCATTGCAGGGATAAGGTTATTTCATCTTGTGCCGCTTTTGGTCTCATCGCTTCCGATATTGGGTGTAATAATTTTAGCAAAGCCCTATAGGATGAAGAGGATCCTGGCATTTTTAAATCCTTGGGAAGATCCCCAGGGCATAGGCTTTCAGATAATCCAGTCTTATATAGCGTTAGGTAGCGGGGGTTTTTTCGGAGTAGGCTTAGGACAATCTCGGCAAAAATTATTTTATCTACCTGGTGCACATACGGATTTTATATTTTCGATAATCGGTGAAGAATTGGGTTTAATTGGCACGGCCTCGATAGCGATATTATTTATGATCTTCATATGGCTGGGGGTTAGGATAGCTGTAAGGTCACGAGACCTGTTCGGGCATTTGGCAGCTTTAGGAATAGTGCTTATGATAGGGTTAGAAGCAATGATTAACATCGGAGTAGCCACTGGCTCGATACCGACAAAAGGTCTTCCGCTTCCATTTATTAGTTACGGTGGCTCATCGCTTATATTCGATATAATGGGAGTGGCACTCCTTCTTAATATCGCAAAGCACAGCGAAAGAAGCCGACTTAAAACATGAAGGTATTAATTGCATGCGGAGGGACGGGTGGGCATATATTTCCAGGAATTAGCCTTGCGCAGGAACTGAAGACAAAAGACGCGGTTAAAGATATTATTTTAGTGGGGACGAACCATCCGCTTGAGAGGAAGATATTTAATTTAACGGGATTACCTTACGCCTTTATACCAACTGCGAAGTTAACAGTTTATAATCCAGTTAAGTACTTGCTCTTTTTAATAAGGTTTACAGCCGCCTCTTTTAAATCGATTTGGATATTATTGAGGTTTAACCCTGATATTGTTGTTGGATTTGGTGGCTATGCTTCGTTCCCGATATGTATATCTGCTGCTATATTTGGAAAGCGCCTTTTTATTCATGAACAAAATTGTTTGCCTGGTTTGGCGAACAAAATACTCTCGGTCTTTGCGAAGGGCGTGGCAATAAGCTATAAACAGTCGTGCGGATTTTTTAAGGAGAAAGTGGTTTACATTGGAAATCCGATAAGAAGGCAACTCTTAGAGAACGCCAAAGAGAAGGCGGTTAAATCGTTCGATTTAAGTTTAGAGAAATTTACGATTTTGGTAATGGGAGGCAGCCAAGGTTCGCATAGGATAAATATGCTTATGCGCGATCTCGTGGGTTTATTAAGGGATGAGGATAGGGGGCAAATACAAATAATTCATATTGCCGGAGTTCGTGATTATACGATTTTACGTGATAGATATCGCGATTGCAGAATTGAAGCAAAGGTATTCGATTTCGTCAACGACATAGGCCTTGCTTATGCATCAGCCGACCTGGTTATTTCGAGGGCAGGCGCAACTGCGATTTTTGAGATAGCCGCTTTAGGACTTCCATCGATATTGATCCCTTACAGGTATGCCGGCGGTCATCAATATTATAATGCAATAGCAATTGAGAAAGAAGGCGGAGCGATTACTGCGGATGAATCGGAATTAACGCCCGCAATCTTAAAGGATAAGATATTTGAATTAAAGAACAACAGGGCGCGATTAAATGCCATATCGGAATGCGCGAGGCGTTTTTCCGTGCCGGATGCAGCTAAGCGCCTGGCTGATTATATACTTGAAATTTAAGTCTTGCTTGGCCTATTTTATTACTCGCTTAAGGTAATAAAGTGGCTGCGTCATAAACCGGCTCTGCGCAAGACATTAAATTTCAAAGTAACGCATTAGGAAAGCGATGAAATTAAATAGGAAAAAACATATTCACTTCATCGGCATAGGCGGAATTGGGATGAGCGCAATAGCGCTGGTATTACTGAGGATGGGACATAAGGTAACTGGTTCCGACGCCAAACCTTCGCGGCTTATCGAGAAGATCAGGACTTGTGGCGGAGAGGTATTTTTAGGGCATGATGAAAAAAATATAGACGGGGCAGATATCGTCGTATTCTCCTCTTCGATAACCGCGGAAAATGCTGAGTTGAAGGCGGCACGAGATAAGAAGATCGCCACTCTCCACAGGGCTGAGATGTTAGCGTTGCTTATGAATGACAAAAAAGGTGCCGCCATTACAGGCGCACATGGAAAAACGACGACCACCTCTTTGATATCGCATATCCTACTTCGCGCAAGGTTAGACCCGACTGCCATATTAGGAGGCGAAGTCACATCGATTAAGGGAAATGCGATTTTAGGTCGAGGGGATTATTTTGTGGTTGAGGCTGATGAGAGTGATGGTTCATTCGTTCATTTAAGGCCGTTCTACTGCGTTATTACGAACATAGATGAAGAACATCTCGATTACTACAGGAATATCCGCGAGATTATGTCCTCGTACATGAAATTCATCGAGAAGATAAGACGTGGGGGGAAGCTCTTTGCTTGCGGCGATTGTGATAATATAAGGCGAGCACTTCGTGCATATGAAAGAGATGTGATATATTTCGGTCTTTCAAAAGGATCGGATATATATCCCAATGATATTGTACTCCATAAGAACCATACGAAGTTTAACGTAGTATATAAAGGAAATAATTTAGGAAGGGCGATATTAAATATCCCAGGCATCCATAACGTTTCAAATGCGATGGCTGCATTTGCTGTTGCATTGCAAATTGGCCTGAAGTTTAAGACGATAAAAGATGCGGTGGAGGATTTTAGGGGCGCTGAAAGAAGGTTTCAGAGAAAGTACCGTAAGGATGGCATAAGTATAATAGATGATTATGCGCATCATCCCGCAGAGATAAAAGCGACGATACTTGCGGCTAAGAATTGGAGCCCTAAGCGCCTCGTCGTTTTATTTCAGCCCCATAGGTACACTCGTACTAAGTATTTAAAGGGTAGATTTGGCAGGTGCTTCGATTTAGCTGACCATCTAATCATAACCGATATTTATGCAGCATCTGAGGAACCTATAGAGGGAGTTTCTGGAGAAGATATATACGAGGAAACAAAATCTCAGGGGCATAAGAGCGTCATCTTTTTATCGAGGCGAGATGTTAAAAGATATTTGTTAAATTACGTTCGCCCTGGAGATATGGTTTTGGTCTTAGGCGCTGGCGATGTAACTTCCGTAGCGGAGGAGCTAAGTAAGGAACTCTCTATTAAAAGGCGCGGAGAATGAACAGAAGAGAATTGGAATTTATAGAAGGTATCGTCAAATACGACGAGCCGATGAACCACCATACATCGTTTAGGATCGGTGGGCCAGCAGATGTTTTGATTGAGCCAAGCGACGCGGGTGATCTTTTAAATATATTGCGGTACGCCAAAGAGAATAAAATAAATCTATTTGTCTTAGGCGGCGGCAGCAAAATTTTAGTTGGAGATAAAGGCATTAAAGGATTTGTGATAGTTTTAAACAATCCCAATTTTAGTTATATGAAATTCAAAGGGGAGGTCGTTGAGACAGGTTGCGGGACGAGGTTATCGGAATTTCTTTCGGAAGCAACGCAATGGAATTTAGGGGGATGCGAATTTTTGGCAGGTTTGCCAGGCACTATAGGTGGGGCGTTGGTCATGAATGCCGGTTCGCCCTCAAATGGCATAGGCGATTTTTTGGAGGAGGCCGTTGCGATTAAGGATTTAGAAGTCGCAACCTTAAAAAAGAGCCAGATAGAGTTTTCATATAGAAGTTCCCGATTAAACGAATTTATTTTAGTAAGCGCGAAATTTAAATTGATAAAGAAGGATGACGATGTAATTCGTGCCGAGCTTAAAAGTAATTTGGATAGGAAAAGGCGAGTTCAAGATTTAAGTTACCCTAGCGTCGGATGCATATTCAAGAATCCATCCGAAGACATCTCAAGCGGAAAGCTAATTGAACTTTCCGGTTTTAAAGGACATTCGGTCGGTGACGCTAGCGTTTCTACAAAACACGCGAATTTCATACTCAATCTAGGATGTGCAAGAGCATCGGATGTTTTACGCCTTATAGATGAAATTCAAAAAAAAGTTTTTAAAGATCACGGGATTATGTTAGAATTAGAAGTTAAACTTATCGGAGAATTTTGATGAGTAGAGATTTCGGCCGTATCGGTATCTTAATGGGAGGACCGTCTGCTGAAAGGGATGTTTCCCTCCGCTCCGGAAAGGCGGTGTTAGATGCCTTATTAAGCAAGGGTTATGATGCAAAGCCCATTGAATTATTCATGCCTACGAAGGAGGATTTGAAATCGCTTGATATCGACGTCGCCTTTATCGCTTTGCACGGAAGTTTCGGCGAAGATGGCCAACTCCAATCGATGTTGGAAGAATTGAATATTCCGTATACGGGCTCAAGGGTTGATGCGAGCCGTTTGGCGATGGATAAGATTGCTTCGCGAAATATATTCCAGAGAAATCATCTAACTATACCTAACTACGAGGTTTTTCGTAATGGCGCGAGTCCAAATTTGAAATTTAAGATGCCAGTTGTGGTTAAACCTTCCGCACAGGGTTCATCGGTCGGGCTTACGATCGTCGATAGAAAAGAGGAGCTGAAAAGCGCCATGGATCGGGCATTTGAATTTGGCGAGGAGATAATCATCGAGGAATACATAGAGGGCAAAGAGATTACGGTTGGGATTCTTGAGGATAGGGCGCTGCCTGTTATACAGATTGCCCCGAAGCGCAGATTCTATGATTATGTTGCAAAATATACCGCTGGAGTGACAGAGTATTTGGTTCCCGCTCCGATTTCAAAAGCCGAATCCGAACCTGCGCAAGAGGTAGGTCTTCGAGCACATAAAAGCTTAGGATGTAGGTCGTTCTCGAGGGTCGATATGATTTTAAACAGGCAAGGCGTTTCTGTAGTTTTAGAAGTAAATACGATACCCGGGTTGACACAGCTCAGTCTCCTTCCTAAAGCGGCTAAGGTAGCTGGAATAGATTTTCCTGAATTATGTGAGAAGATGCTTGAATCCGCTTTTCTGATATGAGAAGAAAACGTAGAGCGTTAAAATTCGAATTCATAAAACAGAGTGGCGAGTACGTAGAGAGGAATAGGAGGGCTGTCCTTATTTTTGTTATGTTATGTGCACTGGCTATCGGCGCAGGTTTTTGGCTGCATGTTTTTTTGCGGACCGCTTCGTATTTTGATTGTTACGCAATCGAGATAATAAAATTTAGCGAAAGCGAAGGCCTTCGTGCCCAAAAGGAATTTTTCAAATTGAGCCCCAAGATAAATATCTTTATGGCTGATTCACTTGTTTTGTCGAATAAGATTAAAAGTGTTCATCCGGAATTTCAGAACGTTTTAATAACCAAATATCTTCCGAATAGACTTATCGCAACGATTATAGATAGGAGAGCCGTTGCCAAAATAAAAGTGGGAAAATTTTTTCAAGTTGATTACGAAGGAATGGTATTACCGCAGGTTTCAGAAAAAGAACTTGAATCACTGCCTCTTATAATAGGTTTGGAGTCACAGCTTTTTAATCCGAGCGTAGGGAAAAAGGTTAAATCATCGAGGCTTTTGAATGCGTTAAATCTTTTGGCACTGGTTAGTGAGGTAAAAGAGTTCAAGGATTCTGTGATTGAAAATATAGACGTCTCCTATCCTGAGAATACTACTTTCAAGATGGATGGGATGAATATAATTTTAGGCGAAGGTGAATACGGAAAGAAATTGGAATTATTATCGAGAATTTTAGATGACCCAAAGATACAAAGGCAAGATATAGATTACGTCGATCTGAGATTTGCGGATGTCGTGTTCGGCACTAAACCGACAAAGAAATGAAAAAAGATAAAATCCTTACAGGTCTAAATATAAGTTCAAGCCAAATTACTTGTGTGGTTTGTTCCGTTAACGATAAAAGCACAATCCGTGTTTTGGGGTCTGCGTCTTCCAAAGCTAAAGGAGTCGAAAAAGGTGCTATTTCTGATTTAAACGAAGTTGCTTCTTCAATCGCTGAGGCAGTGGATAAGGCGGAATCTACTGCGCGCACAAAAGTCGTTTCATTAATTGCAAATTGCGATGGGCCAAACATACGAACTTATAACGCGAAGGGAACTATAACTATTGCAGATAAAGAAAACGAGATTACCAAACGTGATATCGAGCGTGTAATTGAGGCGGCAAGGACGATAGCGCTTCCGTTCGATAGAAAGATTATCCATTGCGTCGTTCGAGGATTCATATTAGATGGGCAGGAAGGCATAAAGGACCCAATCAGGATGTATGGGATGAGGCTCGAAGTTGATATGCAAATCGTCGCGGGGCTTATAACCAATATGCAAAATATCACCAGAGCGATAAACACGGCTGGATTTGAAATAGAGGACATCGTCTTAACAGGAGTTGCAGCTGGAGTAGTTACCCTTGAGGAACTTGAAAAGGATTTGGGCGTTATATTAATTTATATCTCCCAATCAACTACGCATATCGTCATATATAGTGCAGGCGAGATAAAATCTATTGAGGTATTGCCAACAGGTAGCGGCAATTTTATCGATGCGATTTCGGTTAGATGTAGGATACCTCGTGAATATGCAGAGGACATAATAAAACGAAATGCCAGTTTAGATAGAGCTGCTGCAACAGATGATGAAGAAATTAACTTACGAATCGGAGGACTAAGGCGTACGTTATCGAAGGCCTCGATATTTGATGCGATTGAGCCAAAGGCCAAAGATCTTATTTCCCATATAGCTGATAGATTAAAAAATCTGCCCTTTGCAAGGGAATCGGCAGCTGGTTGCGTGGTAACGGGTGAACTATCTAATTTGGGTGGATTTTTAGAGAAGATGGAATTGTCTTTGAATATGCCGGTTCGTATGGGTTTAGCGAAGGGATTTTTAGGTGAAAGTACGGTTATAACTAATCCTGACTATTTTGCTTGTTTAGGGCTTGTGAAATATTGGCACGACGAAGGTTTGAAAAGAAAAGTCAAACGGGATAACTTTGGAAATAGTCCCATAGGAAAATTGTTACGGAAGGCCCGGGATATACTTAGTGACTATTTTTAATCCCCTGCCAGAGGCGGATTTTCAACCTTATGATTTATGAAAATTTAATGCACGTAAGACAAAGGATTGGAGAAGCAGCCGGGCGCGGTGGCAGAAACGGCGATGAAATAGTTTTAGTTTGCGTTACAAAAGGAGTTGGAATAACGCAAATCGAGGAAGCGGTTAAAGCAGGCGTTACAGATATCGGAGAAAATTATATTCAAGATGCGGTTAAAAAATTTAATGCGATTGGAAGAAAGGTCAAGTGGCATTTTATAGGTCATCTTCAAACAAATAAGGTAAAAGATGCAGTTTATATTTTCGATTTGATACATTCAGTTGATTCACTGAAACTAGCGCAGGAGATTTCAAGACAAGCAAGCAAGTTGGGAATTATAAAAGATGTATTGATAGAGGTTAAAACCTCTGAGGAGGCAACGAAGTACGGCATCTTGCCGGCGGGCGTGTCGAATTTAATCGAAGAAGTATCTACTTTACCTAATTTGCGGGTTATGGGGTTGATGACGATGGCGCCGATAGTCGATACACCAGAAAAGGCAAGGCCATATTTTAGAAGATTAAAGGAGTTGTCGCAAGCGATAGCGACGAAGAAGATAGAAAATGTCAGAATGCAATGGCTCTCTATGGGGATGACTCAGGATTTTGAGGTGGCGATCGAAGAGAGCGCAAATATGGTTAGAATAGGCCGTGCGATATTTGAAGGATAAGACGGTAGGCATCATCGGATTAGGTAATAT
>Ga0111183_1067_pt1 | contig 9437 bp, 9 predicted proteins | sample DeeMarSWOR324_28_FD_80238 | JGI IMG/M metagenome (GOLD analysis project Ga0111183, IMG submission 80238) | Omnitrophica WOR_2 bacterium SM23_29 | reverse complement strand
TTACATGTCTGGTTGTGGGTTTTGTTTTAAAGGTAAGGCCGGATTTAATCTATTAAGGAGAGACTAAACAATGAAGAAAAAAGAGATAATTATAGGTTTGATGGCGGCCATCTTTTTGGCGCTCTTTATTTCCCCTTTTGCTTCTCAATGGCCGGACGGATTAGAAAAGGTAGCGGAAGATAAAGGATTTCTTCAGAGAGGAGAGGTTAAACCGATTCTGTCATCACCTATTCCAGACTATAGCTGGCCAGGCATGAAGAACGAAAAATTAGCTACTTCTGTCGCGGGGGGAGTAGGAACGTTTATCATCTTCTTTCTGGGATATGGTATAGCGACATTGTTAAAGAAGCGCTAAACTTAAATGAAACACGCTTATATCGATCGATACAGCGATATGGATAGCCTCATCCATCGACTCGATCCGCGGGTTAAGGTTATCAGTTTCTTTATATTTATCCTATTTGTACTTTTTACGAGGCCAACTTCATTTCGCGCTTTTGCCTTATACGGAGTACTTATTGCTATCTTGGTTTTACTTTCGAAAATCGATCTTGAATTCATCCTTAAAAGATCTTTGGTGATCATCCCTTTTGTCTTGGCTGTCGCCATTTTTATTCCTTTTTTTAAAAAGGGAGAGATTGCTGGCGGATATTCATTCGGCACATTAAAACTGACGGTTACTTACGATGGCCTTACGATCTTCTGGAATTGTTTCGTCAAAGCATATCTATCTATTCTATGCATGATACTTCTTATGGCCAGCACCAAATTTTCCGATTTGATAAAGGCCTTTGAAAGATTAAAGTTACCCCGATTGATTACGATGATCCTCTCTTTTATGTACCGCTATATCTTTGTAGTCCAAGACGAATTGATGAAAATGCGGCAGGCGAAAGAAGCTCGCTCTGTAGGCGGCTCATCATGGTTTCATGCCAGGGCCTTAGCTAATATGATAGGAAATTTATTCATAAAAAGTTATGAGAGGGCAGAATCCGTATATTTTTCGATGTGCTCAAGGGGATTTAACGGCAAGGCACGAACCATCGATGATTTTCAATTGAAGGGATTGGATCTATTCTTCTTTTTGGCAATGATTGTGTTACTGACCAGCATAAGACTGATAGGAAATTAAAATGGCCCAAAAAGCGATTGAGATTAAGGGACTAAATTATTCTTACCCCGATGGGACAAAGGCATTAAGCAACGTAAGCTTAGACGTTTTTGGAGAAGAATCTTTGGGAATAATCGGTCCGAATGGGGCAGGTAAATCCACTTTATTACTTCATCTTAATGGAATTTTAAGAGGAAACAGCTACATCAAAATCTTTGGCATGGAAGTAAAAGATGAGAACTTACCTCAGATCAGAAGCAAAGTAGGATTGGTATTTCAGGACCCGGAAAATCAACTTTTTATGCCGACGGTTTTTGACGATGTCGCCTTCGGCCCAATTAATATGGGGTTGTCAAAGGATGAAGTAAAAGCATCCGTTAGTGAAGCTTTAAAAAAAGTAGATATGCCAGATTTTACAAAACGGATGTCGTATCATTTAAGTTTTGGTGAAAAGAAAAGGATTTCTATTGCCACCGTTTTATCGATGAAGCCAAAGATTCTGGTCTTAGATGAGCCGAGCAGCAATTTAGATCCTAAACACAGACGAGAGCTGATAAACTTTCTTAAAGAATTGAAACTTACAAAAGTAATCGCAACCCATGATTTAGAATTAGTACTTGAAACTTGCTCAAGGGTAATAGTGCTTGATAAAGGAAGATTAATCGCTATGGGAAATACCTTAGATATATTTAGAGATAGGCCGCTTCTGGAAGCACATAACCTCGAAGTACCGTATTCCTTGTCCTCCATACAATAAAATTTTTATTGAGATAATTTTTTCTTAGTTATATCATATTACTTAAAAGGGAACGAAATGAACCTTTTGCTTCTGGTAATTTTTGCGATAATTTTGCTTTTCCTGGGATATTTCATCTACGGATTTGCCCTAAGTAGATTATTCCGGTTGCGCGCCGACGTAAAGACACCTGCCCACCAATTTAGAAATGACGTAGATTTTGTGCCCGCTGGGAAGTTCTACCTTGTAGGTCAGCATCTTTCTGCTATCGCTGCTGCAGGTCCTATCGTAGGTCCGATCCTTGCTGGAATGTGGTTTGGGTGGGCCCCGGTTTTTGTATGGATAATTTTAGGTGGGATATTTATCGGAGGTGTTCACGATATGGTCACCATCGTGGCATCGATAAGACACCAGGGAAGGTCTATCGCCGAGGTCATCAGGGAAAACATGAGCAAGACCGCCTTTATATTATTCTTATTATTCCTTTGGTTTTCGCTTGTTTACATCATAACCGCATTTACGGATATAACGGCAAGCACATTTGTTGATGAAACAAGAGGGGCTTCGGTTGCTTCTTCCTCGATGATGTATTTGGCGCTGGCTCTGGTGATGGGCATAACTTTAAGGAAATTTAAGCTGCCGCTCTTTCTTTCTACAATAATATTTTTGCCCTTCGTCTTTTTGTGTATTTACCTTGGGCCAATCTTCCCGTTAAAATTACAGCCTTTCTTAGGCTTGGATATCCGAATGACGTGGGATATCGCGCTTCTAGGTTACTGTTTTATTGCCGCCGTTATACCGGTGTGGCTGCTTTTGCAACCGAGGGGATATTTGGGAGGTTTCTTTCTTACCGTTACGGCGGGTTTAAGTTTTATAGGGATAATCGTGGGAAGTTTTACGCAGCATCTTTCGATTCAATATCCTGCGTTCACAAAATGGTTTAGTCCGCAGGGCTTTCCTTTAATTCCGATTCTTTTTACTACCGTTGCCTGCGGCGCTTGCTCCGGTTTCCATGCGCTTGTTTCATCCGGCACAACCTCAAAACAGATCTCAAAAGAGACCGATGCGAGACTTATCGGATACGGGGGGATGCTTTTGGAGAGTTTCATCGCTATCATTGCGTTGGCGACGCTTATACTTTTGAGCTCAACGCAGATGCAAAAATTAAAAGACCCAAGCCAGATTTACGCAAATGGCATCGCTGTATTTTTAAGCAGTTTGGGCATAAGCAAAGAGTTTGCTTTAAATTTTGCGCTTCTGGCTTTTGCGACATTTGTATACGATACTTTGGATGTAGCTACGAGGCTAGGGCGCTACATATTTGAGGAACTCACAGGCTGGCGCGGTAAATATAGTCGATACCTCGCAGCATTAGCGACGTTAATACTTCCGGTTATCTTCGTAACGAGAAGGATAACCGATGCTCAAGGAAATGTCCTTCCCGCTTGGAAGATATTCTGGACGATCTTTGGTTCAAGTAATCAGCTTCTTGCGGCGATGGTGCTTTTTGGGATAAGTATATGGCTATTTAGAAAAAAGATGAAGTATCTGGTTACTCTATTGCCTTCGATCTTTATGATGATTATTGCTATTTTTTCCCTTTTTCTTATCTTAAAGCCCTGGATAGCTAATATAGTATTAAAGGGTAAGTTTACTCCGGAGCCGTTAGTAATAACGGGTTTTATATTATTACTGCTGGCATTCTTATTGATAATTGAGGGGATAAGGATATTTATAAGGCGAAGGTGAGATTCGTCTTTAATAATATACGAAAAGTATCAATTATTTTCTTAATTCCGATACTTATCGCCATTATTCATGCCCGGGTATTTGCAAAAGCGCCCCACGAAGTAAGTCGTGTATATGTAGAAAAAAACCGTCTATTCATTGAACGCCGTCTTCAAGACGGTTCGAAAGAGAAAAAGCCATATATTATTTATGGAGTTAGCTGGGGGGCTGCAACCCGGGCACCCGATAGCGGTCCTAACCCTAAAAATCCAAAAGAAGAGACAGATTACGGTTTTTTCTTTGATTGGCCTGAACGCGATCCTCAAGGGCATATAATCTTTATCTTTTGGATACGCAACCAATTTAAAGAGCATTATCTGACCGATATCCCTTTATTGAGAGAGATGAACGTCAATACCGTTCGCGTCTTTAACGATTTTGGAGATGACCCAGATGCGTACGCCAAAATACTCGATGAATTTCACCGTAACGGCATCATGGTTATTATGACCGTCGCATCTTCAAAAGCTGACCTCGAGAGCGAGAGGTACTTGAAGGTCATACGCTACTGTAAGGACCACCCCGCTATCCTTATGTGGTCCTTAGGAAATGAATGGAACCTTGAGTGGAACAGATACTACGGCTACGAAACGGTACTTGAGTGTGCCCGCGCGACCAATGAAGCGGCCAAAAAAATAAAAAAGGTAGACCGCAATCATCCCGTTAGTTCTTCGCTGGGGGACAGGTTTTATGACGAGGATCCGAATAATACCATAGCCAAAATTTTAAAGGTATGCCCCGATGTCGATATTTGGGGACTGAATATCTACCGTGGCTCAACATTTGCAGGCTTGTTTGAACAATGGCAAGATTTGACATCAAAACCGATGTATATAAGCGAATTCGGCACCGATTCTTTCCACACTACTAAGTATACAGATATAGAGGAATTTCAAGCGGATGACTGCGAGGGGTATCAAGATGAGAATGTACAAGCCGATTTTATAATTAAATTGTGGACTGAATTAACGGGGTATCTCTCCGCTTTAAATCCTACGAAACCCTGCGTCGGAGGACTCGTGCATGAATTTAACGATGAACTTTGGAAGGTCGGCTGTTACCATGCAACGTTGGGAGGCTTGGTCGATTATTATAGTAGCGACGAAGTGCAAAGTTATAAAGAATACAATACGGAAGGTTTTATTCTCGCCAGCCATCCTGATGGAGTGGCAAATGAAGAGCATTTCGGCGTCGTTACTGCAGACCGCAAGCCAAAAAAAGCATTTTATGAATTAAAGCGTTATTATGGAATTCTCAAAGAGAAGGAGGAGTTAATAGGAAAACCACAACTTTTCTAGAGGATAGGGACGGTTCTGTTGCCAAAGCAAGAAGTGTCCCCTTTGTCATTATATAGGGGACACTTTTCCGATTAGCACGAGAACCGTCCCTGTTTTTTAACTGTTTTTTATGGCAGCGATACGGTGAGATTGCGTAATACGGTGATCGCTTGTTTTACGACGTCGGGGTCAAACTGACTTCCTGTGTTATCTTCGATTTCTTTGCATGCGTTTTTGCTCGACATAGCTTTTCTATAAGGCCTGTCCGATGTCATGGCATCGAACGCATCGGCTATTGCGATAATCATTGCTCCAAGCGGTATTTCCTTACCTTTTAATCCCTTAGGATAACCTTTTCCGTCGTATCTTTCGTGGTCCGAACTGGCAAGGAGGGCAATCTCTTTAAAGTCGGTTACTGTTTCAAGTATTTCACGGGTAAATATAGAGTGTAATTTTACAGTCTCGTATTCTTGGGGGGTCAAGGCGCCCGGCTTATTTATTAAGCTCTTGGATATGCTGAGTTTTCCGACGTCATGCAAAAGTGCGGCCCATTTAAGTTTAGTTATCTCATCGTGATCGAGATTCATCGCCAACGCAATTAGCAAGCAAAATACCGAGACCCTCTTGGAATGGCCAATCATAGAAGGATGTTTCGTGTCGATCAGATGCGAGAATACCTCGCACGTTATGCCTATGGCATCCACGCTTGCGGGTATATCGATCTCACCGGTCTCTTTTCTTACCTTATTGAATAATTCGTTAACTGTGTCTTTGCTTATCGCTTCACGCAGTAGCGTCTCATTTTTTAGGACTGGTAATGCCTCATCAATAAGTTGTGAGGAGGCTCGTTCATTTGCCCATGAAGGGAGTATATCTTCGATATCCTTTACGCTGCGGATCGCCCCGTCCCTAATCAAAAAGTCGAGTTGGTCTGCGAGCAATATTATTTGAGAGCCCTTAGGTATCTCGTTGCGCTGCCTTCCGAAAGGATAACCTTTGCCGTTATACCACTCGTGGTGGTTAAGTATAAATCGTGCGGCGGTTGAAAGATTCGGGATTTGGCTTACTATCTCCGTGCCAATTATAGGGTGGGATAAGACAATCGGATCGGCTACGACGTCTTCTTTAGTAAATATATAGTGCGTTATATGCTGCGGCAATGCGAGGTAGCCTATATCGTGCAATAGAGAAGCGTAAAAGATATTCTTTCTTTCTTCGGGTGAAATCGACTTCGCCAATTCCGAGGCAAAGATGCTTACCCGCCAGGAATGGTATAAATTTACTCCCTCATCTACGATATCGAGCGCATAGGCGATTGCGGTTACAATTTCATTTATTGTCCGCGTAACGTTAATTTCCATAGATTCTAAAAATAGCATAAAATTTATAGGTTGTCAAATTATTATTTTTGGTGGTATAATCACAACGGTGAATAGCCATAAGATAATCTATGAAGATGAATCTATAATCGTCGTCGATAAGCCAGCCGGGATGTTAGTTATTCCGACGCCCAAAAATGAGACTTACACTCTAACTTATCTTTTAAACCGCCAGCTCGACAGCCATGGTATTCAAATAAACGCATATCCCTGTCACCGGCTTGACAGGGAAACCTCAGGCGTAATCGTCTATGCCAAGGGTAAGAAGATTCAGAAGATAATGATGGGTAAATTTAAAGAACGCAAGATAAGAAAGCATTATCTCGCTTTCGTTCACGGGCATTTAAACAAAAAGGCAGGAACCATCAGCCGTCCGATAGAAAACAGAAGGGCCGTTACCAAATACGTAGTTTTAGAGCAAAAGGAGAATTTTTCCATGGTGGAGGTTGAACCGATAACCGGTCGCACAAATCAGATAAGAATTCATTTTAAGACAATCGGTCACCCATTACTAGGCGAAAGGAGATTTGCCTTCGCCAAGGATTATAAATTAAAATTCAGGCGCGCGGCTCTGCATGCTGCGAAGATCGAATTTACTCATCCGCTTACGAATAAATTTCTATCGTTTAGTTCACCATTGCCGGAGGATATGAAGAGATTACTTTAAAGATATAAGAAAGGAGGCACGATATGAAAAGGGTAGTTGGTTTTTTAGTGGTAAGTTTATTTTTCGTTTCAGCCTGCCTGGTAAATTCAAAAGCTTACGCGGATAAATGGGAGGATCTCGTTGTAGAATCTTCGAAAGTTCTTGACGAAATGAATTCTATGCCGGAAACCACTATTCCGAAGGACCTTTTGAGAAATTGTAAAGCGATAGCTATATTCCCTTCAACGGTAGGAGGCGGATTTATAATAGGCGGTAAATATGGACAGGGCGTTATTTTGTATAAAAGAGGTAATAAATGGAGTGCTCCCGCAGTATTCAATATAGGCGGAGGCAGTTTCGGATGGCAGATAGGAGGACAGGCAACAGATTTAATTCTACTTATTATGAGCGACCGCGGAGTAGACGGACTGCTTCAAAGCAAGTTTACTCTCGGCGGCGACGTTTCGGTAGCTGCTGGTCCCGTAGGTAGAGATACTCAAGCCAGCACAGACCTTCAACTAAAGGGAGGTATATTATCATATTCGAGGTCGAGAGGCGCCTTCGTCGGTATAAAACTTGAGGGGACGGTAATTTCCCAAAATACAGAAGGGAATAAAACCCTTTACAAAAAAGGTCTTACAGCCGAGGAGATTTTAAAAAAGGGCAAAGCTAAACCGACAAGGGCCGGCGATTTGCTTATCCATAGCTTGATAAAGTATGCTAAGTAACCTATTCGATGCGCGGCGTTAAGATGATCTTAAGATTGGATTGCGAAGAGGACGTGAAGAAATATCTTTCAAACTCAGCGTCCTTTTGAAGGCCGCCGATTTCGAGCGATCGCCCGTCTTTTACTAAGACGGTTGTAGTCAAAGTTTTAATATCAATCGTTCCTCTCTTTGTGCCCGATACGTAGCTTATCTGCGGAGTTAAGGTTATCTCGACCATATCGCCGATTATCTTCGGGGTGACTTTTAATTTTGTTCCTACTTCTTTTATCGTTATATCCTTTTCGATATACCCGCCATCGTAGAGGTACATTCTGTAATACGATACGTAAGGCACTTTCTGCCCCACGAATATGCTCGCCGAAAGCCCATCCGAAACGACTATGAACTGTTTAGTATATTGAGAGCTTTTATTTTCCTGCCACGTCCCGGATAAGATACCCCTTTCGGTTTCGCCGTACTCTTTAAACTCGACATCTATGCGGACATTTCTGGGTAACGCCCTCTCTTCGCCAATTGCTGTTTGCCCTTTGCAGAAAAAGAAGACAACCCCGATTAATGCCCAGAATAAAGTTTTCTTAAGATTTGCCATAATCGAATCCTCGCCTTTATATTTATCATAACTTTACGATTTTTTCAAGAGAGGTTTTTAAATTTGCATTGTATTTGTTTGCCATTGCAGGCGATTCTTGCTATAATTTTTTAATAGTTAGGATAAGTAGATTATGAAAGGTCAACTTAACGCTTTAAGCGTAGTCGGTGTTTTTGCGCTGATGTCGGTGGCGTGGGCCTTTTCCGCAAACCGCAGAAACGTAAACTGGCGGGTTATATTCTGGGGTTTCGCTCTGCAGCTTCTATTCGCCTTTTTTATATTCCATGTTCCGGTGGGGCTTTTTTTATTTAATTGGATAAATGATATCGTAATTAAACTTTTGTCGTTTGCCAACGCCGGAATGTATTTTATCTTTGGACCCTTGGCAGTTTCTCCGGGTTCAACCGGTCCCGGCGGAGAAAAGTCCATCGGCTTTATCCTGGCATTTCAGGCACTGCCCGCAGTTATATTCTTCTCGGCGCTGATGGCATTTTTATATCACATCGGGGTAATGCAGAAGGTCATAAAATTTTTCAGTTATATCTTCACGAAGCTGATGAAGATAAGCGGAGCCGAGGCATTATGCGCATCGAGTAATATCGTTGTTGGAATCGAGTCGGCATTTACAATACGTCCTTATATCGAAGATATGACGATGTCAGAATTATGTACTATCCTGACCGCAGGCATGGCCACAATCGCCTCAACGGTTATGGCGATATACGTTGGATTTTTATATAATCAGTTTCCGACCATCGCAGGACATCTTGTCTCGGCTTCGATTCTAAGTGCGCCGGCAGCGATTGTTATGTCAAAATTGCTATATCCAGAAGATGGAAAACCCCTGACATTAGGACGCGTAGTAGAAGGCCATTACGAAAAATCTTCCAGCTGGGTTGAGTCGATCATAAGGGGTTCCGATGAAGGAGTGAAACTCTGCGTAGGAATCGTTGCGCTTCTAATAGCTTTTTTGGGATTGTTGTCAATGCTTAATTGGTTCATATCGGTTGCGGGCAATTGGGTCGGTTCTTTAATTGGTCAGGAGGCGGAACTTTCGCTTCAGAAGATTTTATCTTACCTGTATTTTCCTTTAACGTTTATTATGGGAGTGCCGATCGAAGACGTCGCAAATGTTTCGACGCTTTTGGGTGAACGCACAATCGTCACCGAGCTTATATCCTAT
>Ga0111183_1066_pt1 | contig 9460 bp, 7 predicted proteins | sample DeeMarSWOR324_28_FD_80238 | JGI IMG/M metagenome (GOLD analysis project Ga0111183, IMG submission 80238) | Omnitrophica WOR_2 bacterium SM23_29 | reverse complement strand
TTCCTTACTCCAAACATAACTAACTCTATTTTCGGAAATTCCCTTTTCGCCATTTCAAAAGCTACTAATCCATCCTTAATTCCTTTCCACTCGAAGTCGTGATGAAGCATACAAATCCTCTTATCTTTATTATAGCCGCTTCTTGTGGGATAGAATTGTTCGAAGTCAACCGGCGTAACTATCACCTCAGAATCTACATCGAACTTTTCCTTAAGCACGTCTCTAATCCAAGTTGATATCGCTATAAACCTCAAAGGATATCTATAAATCTTATCTACCTCGTCAGGCGAACCGTGAAAAAGGCTTTCATAATGCTGGGCAAAAAGAAATTTTTTCCCTTTAGATGGCAGACAATCCTTTACGCAACTTGCTGTATGCCAAGCCGTTCCTATTACTATATCGCCATCCGGGATATACCTTTTATTAAATGAACTGACATATTTGACATCTGCCTCTATATAAATCCATTTAGGCTTTGCGTGAATTAAGTTCATTTTAGTACGTAAAATAAAATCCTTCTCCGGACATATTAGAGTTACCTTATGTCCGCGCCTTGATAGTGCATTTGCGTAATAGATAACGACCTTTACTCCGCCGCCTATACATAAGTGGGGTACAATAAAGTTGATCTTCATCTTACTTCTTCTTTAATTCTGTATATACTTCCCAATCCTTATAGGGTAGGCATTTCAAAAATCTCTCGCCAATACGCTGATTATAATTAATAATTTTTTCGAGGAATCTTTCAAATAGATTCGGCTTATACCAGTTTCTCACAAGTTGCATCCGAGAGAATAAAAATCGAAAATGAAACTTGTGATAGTAAGATTTAGGATGTAATTTATCATACTGCAAAAATGTCTCATATGTAAAATACCTGCAATGCGTCATATCGCCGAATGCAACTGCGCTAAAACAATGAGGCACCCAGATACGCAATAATCCGCCAGCTTTGAGTATCCTATGAAATTCCGCTATCATCCCTTCGAGATCGCGTATATGTTCGAGGACGTGAGAGCAGTAGATTTCATCCACAACATTCTCTTTTATGGGAATTCCCATAGCGATATCACAGACGATATCTACCGCGGGTAGCATCGCTTTGTCTAAACCTATCGCATCCTTAACCTTCTTATCCTTCCCGCAACCGATATCCAGAATAATCTTCTTCATCAGATTCTCCTGAACGAATTAACCGCAAATCGGATAGTATCGATGAGGCCATATCCAAAATACCTATCTAATACGTATAGTATCAAAATATAACAGCCTCCGCCCATTAAGATTGACATCGAAAATGCCATTATTAAACTATAGGAAAAAATTATCTTGAGTATAAAAATTGAAAAGCACATCAGAGCAGTTCCTGCCACGGGAAAAAATAAAACCTTGAAAAATTGAATCCTCTCAGCTTCCAATTTTATTAATTTATAAATGACCGTCATTATAACAAATATGGCTATTGTGCTTACCGAGGAAAATGCGATAGAGGTTCCGACGATTCCCATACTAACGGAAAGAGGATATATCAAGATACCAAGTAACATCAGGCTCAAACAAGAAAGCTTAAATTCAATATCAGGACGGCCTATGCCATAAAATACAGGGCCTACTGTTGTAGCAACAGATCTAAAAAATCCTAAAATACACAATATCCTAACCGGCAATATAATCGGCGCCCACCTCGTTCCTAAAAAAATTTTAACGAACTCAGGTATAAGCATAAAAATTCCTCCGGCGATAGGCGCTGATAAAAAAACTACTAAACGCGTTACCTTAAGGTATCCCTCCCTTAATTTTGGTAAATCATCCTGAAGTTTGGCGTATGCTGGGAAAGCAATTTGTGAAACAACATGCGTTACAGATGTTGTGGGCGTATTGGCGATGCTGAACGCAAGAACATAGAAACCCAATGCATTCAAACCTAAAATTTTTCCCACCAGCGCGTCAGGTCCCTGAATGGTAAGAAAAATAACTACACCTGAACCAAAAACATATTTACCAAAACGAAAGAGCCCTTTTGCTGCGTCTAATTCAAATTTCAGGGATGGCCTGAACGGATGCAACATATAGGAAAAAACAAATCCGACAATTGTACCAACAACATAACCGATTACTAATGCCCATACATTTCTAAAAATAACGGCCAACGCAATGGAAACGACCGTATTAGAGATTGCATTGGCCTGCTCGAATATAACCTTATTTTTAAAGTTTAATTCTTTAACAAAAAGAAATATTCCCGCACTTGTAATACCGTTAATCAAAAAGGAAAGCGAAATAAACTTTAAAATTGGGCTTAGGTGTTCACTATTGTAAAAATGAGCTATTAGTGACGAAAAAACGTATAGTAAAGCAAAAAGGCCGACGCCCCGAATAGCAGTCATTATCCATGCTGTATTGAGAACAGAGTTATTAACCTCTTTTCTTTGAACAATGGCTCTATCTACTCCAGTTTCACTGAAAAGATTGAGCATATTTATTACAACCCTCGCAATACCCATCAAGCCAAAATCGATAGGGTTAAGTAACCTTATTAAAATAACCGACCTTAAAAAATATAGGATATTGCTGAAAGTATAAGAAGCGACAACCCAAAAAGTACTCCGAGCTACTTTATGGGCAAGACCATTGGCCATTACCATAACCTCATCGGTGGTTTGCTTAAATATGCTTTCAAGCCATCGCGCATTCCCCTAAGTGCGCTGACGATAATTTTAGGATTGCGCCAACGCAAACTACGCAGGATAAGGCGAATAACATATTCGGCTATAAGAATCGGATAGAAAAGCTTATTGAAGTTTTTCAAAAAAGCAAGGCTGTGATTACGATATAACCAATATATTTGTTCTTCTCTTCTTTCAACGCGGCAGCCGCCACTTGATAGCTGGAAATGTTCAACCACGGCTTTTGGTTCAAATATAATTTTGTACCCCTTTTTTAGGACTCGCAGACAAAAATCCATTTCTTCACACTCTGCGGTTCCCTCAAATCGTTCATCAAAACCTCCTATCTCTAACGCAATGTCTCTTCTTACCGACATATTCACGCCTTTGACATGCATCACTTCGCACTTTACATCCTTATGGAAACCTAAGTGAGTGAAGGCATCGAACTTTCTTACTTTTCCAATTTTTGAGTCGGGAACATCCTCTACATATTTATCGCCCAAAACCCTGCCGCCAACCATTCCGACAGACGAATCTGAATAATTTGAAACAAACGCATCTATTAATCCATCGCTTGGCCGCACGTCATCGTCGATAAATATAACGACCTCGCCAGAGGTTTCTTTTATCCCGACATTTCTTGCGTGTGGAAGATTAGGCTCTGGTTCATAATACCATTTTATGGGATAAGTAGTCTTAACAGAATCTTTTATTTCTTCAAAATCCCTTTTATTCCTTTGACAGATGACAAGGACTTCAAAATCTTCAAATTGCTGTCCGCTTAATTCCTTTAATAACCTCTTTACCTCCTCAGGCCTTCCATATGTGCAAATCACAACAGAAACTTTCATCTCTATTCTTTTGAAGTTTCGGCTTGAGATAATAAAATGTTCCGTGAAGCCACCACAAGCCCTGTTATAAACCACAGTGGCCCTAACATTCTAAAAGCCTCCAAGGTCTCGCTAAAGAAGCAGGTCATCAAGACCCCACCAAGCCCACCTATATATCCTAATCCAAGACCTCTTACAAAATTATCAGAGGCTTTCTCCTTAACCCATGAAGCAGTCTTAAACGTCCTCGCCATTAACCATAAAAATATTCCAAAGCCAACAATCCCTATCTCTGTAAGGTAAGCCCAATATTGGCTATGCGCTTCCGTGCCCAAAATAAACCTGACTCCCCAGTAACCGATTCCAAAAATAGGGCTCTCTTTAAATATCTCGAATGCCTTCCTCCAAAGGACCAGCCTTATTTGAGAAGATGGGTCGAGTTCAACGGCCGGCTTCAAAGTTTGGATTGTAATAGCAACTCTCTGGAATACGGTAGCCTGTATAATTATCGGGCTAATTATCAATAAAGCCAGCAAAAGAATATACAACTTTTTTTCCTTCAATGCAGCTATTATAAATAAACTTGCGATTATGCCTACGTAAGCCGAACGGGAAAAGGTATTAAATAACGCAAACGATAAAATAACACTAAAGGCCGTTAAGAATATCTTCACTTTTGCTGACTGGCTCGTTAAAGTAAGCCCGATGAGAATAGAAATGGCGAAACAGTAAAACGCCCCCAAAATTGCGTTGCTTTCGAACGTCGCAACCGCATAACGAACAAGGTCGTTCTTTATATACATTACACCGAGATTTAAAGGGTTTCCTATTATATTTTGTATAATTTGGACTAACGCAATGACTGCTACGTTTATTAAAAAAGCTATTGTGAATTTCTTAACCTGCGGTAGCTCCTTTACACAACTGACTACGATAAAATAAATAAATACATACTCAAAAAATCTCAATAGATGCAGTGCTCCCAGGGTAAATAAATTTTGAGGAAATCTTAACCCCAAAGGTATGAGGGAAATTGCTCCGCTAACAAAAAATAGAAAAAATGGCCAATTAAGGGGTGTGGAAACAATGATATCTTCCTTGGTGCGAGCTCTGTTAGCAAGCCAGCTAAATATGAGAAAAAGTAAAAGCATATCATCTGTCCCCGCCTCAATGTACTTGCGTAAACCAATTTGCATTGTAAATGGAATAACAAAAATTAAAATATACAATCCCCATTCTAAGTTCATTATCGTCAGCATAGAAAGCACCAAACCGGCGACAAGAACAAGGATAAGTTTTGGCTTCGCTGTGGCGATCATCTGCCCCATCTGCACCATAAGGATAAGCAATATTAAAAATATAATGACTATCCTCATATTCCACCCCACCAAAGAAAAACCCACTTTTGCTTAAAACCAAAATTTCATTTAAGGTTACGAAAAGTGGGTTAAAAATTTTCTATTCTGACGTTTCGGTCTTTTTACTTTTGCCTCTTTTTTCTTCTGAATAATATTTATAATGGTAATAATAGTAATAACTAGGCATCAATTCCGCCTCTGGTGTCATACAATTCAAAATGACGCCTTTAGTGCCTCCTTTCACTGAATCCATTTGGTTTTTGGCTCTAAGAAGAGCCACCCTCGATGTCTGCCCCGAACGATAAACTAAATAAACTCCATCTGTTTTTAAGGCAATTATTATGGCATCGGGAACGGGCAGGATGGGTGGAACATCAATGATAACGAAATCGTATAAATTTTTCAAGGATTGCATCGTTTCTTCCAGTCTGGGAGAATGCAATACCTCAGCAGGATTGGGAACTAATGTCCCACTCGTAAGCAAATTCAAATTATCAAGGCCTGGCGCCTTTGATACCTCATCCGCCCCCATCTCCCCCATCATCATATCAACCACTGTTCTTACCGAATCGTCTATCTTTGCTGAGCCTATCAACAAATCGCTAAATCCCGGCTCTCTCTTAAGGCCAAATACTTTATGTACTATAGACTTTCTAAAATCCCCATCTATAAGAAGCGTCCTATTACCATTCTGCGCCAGCGCGATGGCTAAGTTAATAGCTGTAAGGCTTTTGCCCTCATTAGGCCCTGCGCTTGTGATGACGAATATCTTCTCATTTTTCTTAAGGAGCTCATCTACCTTTAAGTTCGTCCTTAGTATTCGATACGCCTCCGTGCTTGGAGACCTGGTGTCAAATTTAAAGAGCAATTGCGACCTTAATCTACTAACCGGATCTATCTTTTTTCTGCCCCAAAAAACCAATTTCTTTTCTTTCTTTTCTCTGCTCTTTAGGTAAGGTATAACGGATAAAACAGGGAGCTTTAAGAGCGCCTCCACTTCCTCTATCGTGCCCAGTGAGGTATCCAAACTCTCAACGACAAAAGAAAGGAAAAATCCCATTACAAGCCCAACTAACCCTCCTATAGTGATGTTGAGTTTCTTGTTCGGTTTAATCGGCTGTTCAGGGGAAGCAGCAGTATTGACTAACTTAACATCCTCTACCTTCTCTGCCTCGGCAATACGAGCTTCCTCAAGTCTTTCTTTTAGCGTCCTATAGGATTTCTCATTGACCTCGACTTCACGCGTTAAACGCGCGAATTCGAGCTCTTCCTCTGGGAAAGTTTTTAACTGTTCCTTCAACACTTTAATATCCTCGTCTATCTTGATAACATCTGGATAGTTCTCGGTAAATGTCCTGGTGAGATCTGCTCTCTTCTGCTGAAGAGAAGCAAGGTTATTCATAACATTTACGGCTATGCCTGTCGCCTTTCCGCTCTTCTTAAAATCTGCTGATTTTTCCTCTGCCTCATTTAACCTCTTTGCAATGTCGGCAAGTTGAGTTTCAATAAATATGCGCACTTTTCTCGCCTGCTCGCTCTTTTCCTTTGCATCGTAGTCAATATAGACCTCTGCGACTTTATTGGCAATGAGCGCTACCTTTTTAGGGTCGTCGTGAACCACAGTAATTCTAATGATGTTCGTAGTCTCAACCTGGTTCGTGGCGATAGAGTTCTGAACAGCCGCAACAGCTCTTGCAATTTGTTCGCCAGAAGTATCTTTGGGCACGAGGCCTAATTCCAAAACAACTCTTTCTATAACGGGGTAGCTTGTTATTACCTTGGCTTGAGATGCCATTAAATCCGCACCGGGCGCCACAACCATTTCCATAAGTAAACTGCTGACGCTTGTGCGCTCCACTATTCTCACAGAAGAGGATGCAGAGTATATAGGTTGTATGCTATTCGTATGGATAATCGTCGATACCAGTATCGCCACAAAAGTGATCACGAGTATCCATCCTCTCTTTCTTATAATGAGCCAATAATCGCTTAAACTTAATCCTGTCGTAGGCAAATTTTACCTCCCAATAAACAAAATAGCCGACATTCGTCGGCTATTAATCTTCGTCTATTTTTATCGGTCATAAATATCACTAGCCCTATTTTAGTTCCCCAGAGTTTTTAAAACGCCTTCGATGAACTTCAGATGGGTTTCTTCGTCGGATTTTATGCCCATTAACACTATCTTGAAATTATTGTCGTCAACGGCTTCTATGCACTTACCATATAAAGAAATAGCTTGCTTTTCTACGCTTAGATGATGTTCCAATATCTCTTTAATGGAGGCCCCGCTCTTTAAAAGCGTAAAATCCCACCGTGGCTTTTCCCCTAATTCAAGCAATTTCATCGAGAGCATATCTGCGTGCCTAACCTCCATCGTCCCAAACTCTTCAAACTTCTCAGAGATCTTTTTATCTTCTATAGTCTCTGCCTCTCGCGGATAGAGAAATACATCCGAATACTCTTGCGATAAAGCCTCTTTTAATAACTCGATTAATTTATCGTTCATTAGGATATATTATAATCACAGAAAAACAATTAAGTCAAATAAAAATAAACTGTTATCAACCTAAGGATTTGGCCTCCTCAAACACTATATCTTTATCTATCGTTTCTTGTTTTTTGGCGAAGCCTGCTAAAAGACAAGCATCGCATAGGCGATTTATTCGCCTCGGTATACCACCTGAGTGCTCAAATATTAAACTCAATGCCGATTCCGTAAATATAGGCTCTTGCCTACCGGCAACATTGAGCCTGTGATTTATATACTCTACTGTTTCCACTTGCGTTAAACTATCCAAGTGCGCCTTTATGGCTATTCTTTGTTCAAGTTGTTTATTACTCTCTATCTTTTCTTTTAATTCCGGCTGACCAAATAATAATAACGTTAAGAGAAACCTATCCTGCGTCTGAAAATTTAATAGCAATCTCAATTCTTCAAATATCTTTGGGTCATCGATTATATGCGCCTCATCCAGGATAATTATGCTGTCTTTTCCGTCCTGCATATTGTTCTTAAGTATCGTCTCTAAAACATCTAATATCACATTTATCATAACTTCGATCTTTTTGGTCGGTAAGTCCCGTGCTCCCAAATGGGTAGTTATATACATAATCAATTCTTCAGAGGTTAGTTGGGGATTTGTTATAAAAGCGATTTTGTATCTATCCTCAGTGAGGTCGGAACGTAGGGCCTGAGCTAAAAGTGTCTTCCCGCATCCAAATACGCCCGTAAGCATGGCTGCGCCCTTTCTTTCTCTAACCGCGTAAATTAATCTCGCTAGCGCCTCATCATGTTGTTGTGAATAATAAAGAAATCTTGGATCGGGCGTATTTTCAAAAGGCTTCTTGTCTAAACCCCAATATTTTTCGTACATTTTAAGCCTGCCTGTTTATGATCTAATATACATCGAGATTATATCACATCTTTTATGAATTTTAAATTAAAAGTATGGCCCTTCAGGTGCTTGTTGACAGGTTAATTTTCGAATGATAACATCATTAAAGGGATAATAGGATGAAAAAGAAGATTAAAATAATGTTCATAATCACCCGAATGGTAAAGGGCGGGGCACAGAACTTCGCGTTATCAATCTACAGGTCTTTAAACCGAGAAAAATATGAAATTACATTTTTAACTGGGCCATCAAGCGGACCAGAGGGTAATTATCTTTCTGAACTTAACGCCTATGGCCTGGACTACATAACCGTCCCTTCTCTAACGAGAGACATCCATCCGATCAAAGACCTTAAAGCCCTTTTTGAAATATACGCCTTGATACGAAGAATAAAGCCGACCATAGTTCACACCCATACGTCAAAGGCTGGTGTTTTAGGAAGGTTTGCAGCTAAAATCTTAAGGGTTCCGATAATAATCCACCAACCGCATGGCTTAGCGTTGGGTGAGGCCTGGCAAGTATTAGACATCCCTCAAAATCCTTTTATGCGCAGGTTCCTAATCATATTAGAAAAAATTCTCGCCAAATTTACCACTAAATTTATCACTTACACCGAAATAGAAACCGAAGAACATCTGCATTACGGCATCGGAAAAAGGGAGCAATTTGTCGCAATACCTTTTGGCCTTGATTTGAAGTACTTTGGCAATAAAGTCGATACCGCGAAAGAAAAACCTATAGAAAATCGCTCTCCAATAATAGGCTCTGTAGGTAGGTTAGTAACTTCAAAGGGCTATCGATATCTGATTGAGGCGATGGCGTTGGTTAAACGCTCATTTCCGGATATAAAATTATTCGTCGTAGGTGACGGTCCATTAAAAAATGAATTGGCAAGTTTAACCAAAAGTTGGGGCTTAACAGATAATATTCAATTCTTGGGAGTTAAAAATAATATCCCGAAATTCTTAAGTGGCATCGATATATTTGTCTCGCCAACTCTTTATGAGAGCTTTGGCATCGCCCTGATAGAAGCACAGGCCTGCAAGAAGTCCGTTATAGTTAGCGATGTTGGCAGTATTCCGGCGGTCATCAAAGATGGAGAGACCGGTTTACTTACGCCACCAAGAAATCCCCACGCCATAGCAGAAGCCATAATCAGATTGCTTCGAGATAAGGAACTGTACAAAAAATTGTGTGAGGCCGGA
>Ga0111183_1063_pt1 | contig 9584 bp, 9 predicted proteins | sample DeeMarSWOR324_28_FD_80238 | JGI IMG/M metagenome (GOLD analysis project Ga0111183, IMG submission 80238) | Omnitrophica WOR_2 bacterium SM23_29 | reverse complement strand
AATCAGCGTTTAAAAACGAATTGAATATTAAGATGTCCGAATTTGAAAGGCGTTGGCTTAATGAATTGAGAGCAGGTAAACTCTATTGATATGCCCACCGTAAAACCATTTAAATCCGGCTACGTCGCAATAATCGGAAAACCCAATGTCGGGAAATCTACTATCTTAAATTATTTAGTCGGCGAAAAAGTCGCCATCGTTACAGAAAAACCAGAGACCACTCGCGATAAGATTTTAGGAATTTTAACTCGCGGAGACGCACAAGTGGTCTTCGTAGATACGCCCGGAATTCACAAGCCACGGAATCTATTAGGTAAACATATGACCCGCATTGCTAAGGAGTCGTTCTTAGAGGTTGACCTCATCGTATTTATTTTAGATATAACGAGCGGGATTGCAACTGAGGACGAGATCATCTTTAACCTCCTTAAGGATGCTGGGAAACCAGCGATACTCTTGATAAATAAAGTCGATTTGGTAAGCAAATCCTTGAGTCTGCCATTGATCGATGAGGCATCTAAAATTTACGAGTTTAAGGAAATAATCCCAACCTCGGCTACAAAGGGCGACAATATGGACGCGCTTTTAAAGAAGATTATCGAATATCTGCCCCAGGGCCCAAAGTATTTTTCCGATGAGCAATTGACCGATAAGACAGAGAGATTTTTGGTCAGCGAGATGATTCGCGAGAAAGCGCTTGAGCTGACGAGGGAGGAAGTTCCACATTCCATCGCGGTATTAGTCGAGGAATTTAAAGAGCGCCCGAAGAAGGAATTAATTTATATCAGGGCAATGATATTTATCGAGAGGCCTTCACAGAAGAAGATCATCATAGGCCATAAGGGACGGATGTTAAAAAATATCGGTGAGGCGGCTAGGAAAGACATTGAGGATTTTTTGAAGAAGCGCATTTACCTCGACTTATGGGTTAAAGTATATGAGAATTGGCGCAAGGACCCGCAGGCGCTGAAGATGCTGGGGTACGCGTAAGATGCCCATCATCATCGACGGATGGAATTTCATAAGACATAGTAGTTCTCGCATTCAAAAGGAAGACGCGCTTGAGTCCGCCAGGATTTTAATAGCCCATCTTCAGAGGTTTCAGCTCACCCATAACGATTCGATAATCCTCGTCTTTGATAGCAAGCATGAATTTTTAAGTTTACGTTACCAGCATAGCCTGAAGTTAAGGATTGTGCCGACGAAGGACGCCGATAGCTATATAAAAAGATATATCGATAAGATACCGGAAAGGCAAAGACGAAACTTAAGAGTTGTATCGTCCGATAATTCGTTGTATTATTATGCAAAAGATGCTTACGCTACGCCGATTAAATGCGAAGAATTTTGGAGAAAACTATGACGACCGAGTTAATCATCTTTGATTTGGACGGAACTTTAGTCGATGCGTATAAGGCGATAGAAAAGAGCCTCAATTTTACATTAAGGAGATTAAGTTATCCTCGGACGAATCCCTATAAAGTACGAAGGTCGGTGGGGTGGGGCGATGAGAATTTCATTAGGACATTCGTTAAGGACGAAGATGTTAAGAGGGGACTTCAGATTTACCGCCGCCACCATAAGGCCTCATTGCTTAAACATTCACGTGTTATCCCTAAGGCAAAAAGGACCTTAGAGATTCTTAAAAGAAGAAATTATAAATTAGCGGTTGCCAGCAATCGACCCCCTAGATTCAGCAATATTCTCATAAGGCATTTGGACTTGAAAAAATATTTCGATTTGGTTATTTGTGCAAAAGATAAAAATGAAATCAAACCGAAACCGGATTTACTTCATAGGATTATAAGGAAATTAAATATCGACCCAGCCGCGTCCCTTTACGTAGGTGATATGACAATAGATGTCGATGCAGGCAAAAACGCAGGCATTAAGACGATTGCAGTTCTTGGCGGTTCTTCATCTAGGGCTGAATTAAAGAGGGCAAAGCCATTCAAAATCATTTCAAAGATAACCGAATTAAAATTCATAAAATAATAAGTCGACCCTTGAATTTTGGCGAAGATATGGCATAATTATATTGACCGATAAGGGTAAACCGCTCGGCCTTAAGGGTTCGCCTTTTAAGGTCGATCCAATTCTTGGACTGAAAGGGCGGGGCACAAAGTCACAGGCCTAAACCCATGTCATTCCAGGTGACAGGGCAGGGCAGCTGGATTGCCGAAACCAGAGAAAAGGTCAAAGGCGTAGGTTGCCTCCTTTATCGGTCGTTCTTGAAAATAGGGATTGCCAGCGGCAGCAGTAAAAGCTGTAAGAGGTGAGGTAAGTTTAAAGCCGCTGGCTTTTTTATTGCCATTTTTGTTCTAACATTCTATAATAATAGCTTAAGGAGATGCCTAAGACGCCACCAAGAAAAGATATAAAAGAAGTTATTACATTTAAATAATATGATCCCTGCCCCAAAGACGTTAGACAAAGCAATGATGATAAGACAAACTCCGCTTTTTTCAGAATTATCCCGCCCCGCCCAAAAACTAGTGGAGGATAATTCCTACATAGTCGAATATAAAAAAGACCAGGTCGTATATCGTGAAGGTGACCCCCCCGATGCCTTTTATTGCGTGATAACCGGTAGGGCGCAAGTGTTTGTGAGGGCCCGATCGGGCAAAGAACGAACGCTCGTTTACTTACATCGCGGCGATTACGTCGGAATAATTTCACTCTTAACCGGAGAACCGCATTCGGTAACGGCCCGTGTTATAAACGATTCTTTGGTTCTAAAAATCGATAAGCCCAATTTCGATTATCTCCTTAAAGAGATTCCACAACTTGCAATCAATCTCAGCGAATCCCTATCGCGCCGGTTAAGGAAAAAGGATTTGGGGCCTAAGGCGATATTTGAATCGACGATAATTTCTGTATATGGCGTCTCAAGAAAGGTCGGACGGACGATGTACGCGGTTAACCTTGCAATTTCGCTTGCATGTGAAACACGCAAGAAAGTAGTCCTTTTAGATATGAGTCCCACAGGCGAAGAATGTGCCCAGATGTTGCGGATAGAGGAACGACCTTCGCCTTTAGACCTAAAGACCTTGACGTTCGACTATGAGAAGGTAAAGCCACTGGTGATAAAAGACGGTGGCTCTGGGATTTATTTACTGGACATTGCGCATGACCCAGAAGAGCCATCTGATGTAACGCAGATGATCCCGCTTTTGGGTTACCTCGCTTCAGAATTCCACTATATCATCGTCGACTTGCCACTCAAGATGGATAAAACCGTATACATTGCGCTTACTCAATCGGATTTGGTCCATTTGGTAACGGATTGCGCCGAGCATAATTTGAAAGCCACAGGAAGATTAATCGATGAGTTGAATAAGGTAATCAAAAGTTCTGAGAGGAAAATAAAGGCGATAATAAATGAATTTTATCCCGAGAAGACATATGAAGAGCGCCTTACCATCTTGGGGCATAAAGCGTACGCAACGTTGCCCGACCTGGGGCTATTAGCAGGAATTATGTCTGTGGGCTTACCTCCTGTTTTAGCAGTTCCGAATTGCTTATATTCTAGGGCGGTACGCAGAATCGCAAGGGAGATTGGGAAAATTCTCGTCGGTTTAGCGTTAAGTTCTGGGGCAGCATTGGGGTTAGCTCATATCGGTGTGATAAAAGTATTGGAGCGGGAAAGGATTCCGATAGATTTTATCGCGGGTTCATCTGTAGGTGCAGTGATAGGCGCATTCTGGGCATCCGGGATAGATGCGAATGCATTAGAGAAGATCGCGTTACGATTTAAAAAGAAGTCCGCGTTGTTTTATCTGGCGGATTTTTCTGCTATTCCGCTTTTTGGTTTTTTGCACGGAAGGAATTTAACGAGATTTTTAAGGGCCAATCTTGGGCGTAAGACCTTTCACGATACTCATATCCCAATAAAAATAACAACATGTAATTTGCGAGCTCGACAATTGGTGGTAATCGATGAAGGTAGATTAGTCGACGCAGTACGCGCCTCATGTTCCATCCCGGCGTTGCTTGAGCCGTATAGAAAACAGGAGGATTATCTGATAGATGGAGCAATATTAGACCCTGTGCCCGTTGATGTCCTTACGAAATTGGGCGCGACGAAGATAATAGCGGTTAACTGTTTGCCTAGTCCGGAAGAGGTATTGAAAACTTTTAAAGAACTGAAGGAGAAGCGACGTAAAGAGGAGATGGAATTGGCGCAGCGTTCGTTCTTTGCACGAGTAGCATTTGAGGTTAGAGGGTGGATACGTAGGAAATTTTTGCCGAACGTATTTGATGTATCAATGAATTCTATGAACGCGATGGAGTACATTTTAGCAGAGGTATCGACACGCGGGGCGGATTGTATCTTACATCCTACAATACCAACTGTAAATTGGTACGAATTGTATGAGGTCGAGCGTTTAATCAAGCGAGGGGAAGAAGAGGCACAACGGTTGCTCCCTCAAATTAAGGCGCTTGTTGCAGAATAGATATGTCAAACGATAAAAAATTTAATTGCTAAAGGTTAATGGATGAGAGAAGATACGATTCATTTGATGTTTTTTTCGAGGGCGAATAAGTATGGCGACAAATGTGCTCTTAAAGTAAAAAAGAAAGGAAAATATCGCGATATAAGCTGGGGGGAGTTTGAAAGGAACGTCAGAGAACTGGCTTATGGGCTTTTGAGTTTAGGATTAGAGGTTGAAGATAAGGTTGGGTTGCTTTTAGAGAATCGTCCCGAATGGGCATATTCGGATTTAGCGATACTTTCCATTGGTTGTATTGATGTGCCGATTTATACTATAGACGCGCCCTCGCAGATTGAATATATTCTTTCGGATTCAGAATCTAAGGTGGTAATCGTTTCAAATCAAGAGCAACTTCAGAAAATATCGATGACGAAGTCTAGATTGCCGCACTTAAAGAAGATAATCATAGTCGATCCGCCAAAGGAGAACGCTGGCGATGATATGGTTAGTTTTGAGGCGGTGACGCGATTGGGCAGAGAAAATGCGGCAAAGGCAAGAACGGAATTCGAATCTCGGTCGCACGCGATTAAGAAAGAAGCAACAGCGTCTATAATTTATACATCCGGCACAACTGGTTTACCTAAAGGCGTTTGTTTGACGCACGATAATTTCCTATCTAATTGCCGTTCTTCGATAGATTTACTTCCGCTTGGAGAACACGAAATAAATTTATCGTTTTTACCTTTAAGCCATGTCCTTGAGCGGATGGCGAGTTATTATTTTCCGCTTTTTATAGGCGGTACAATTGCCTATGCGGAAAATATTGATTCTGTGCAGCAAAACTTACGCGAGGTTAGACCTACATTAATCTGTGCGGTCCCGCGGTTCTATGAGAAGATGTATGCGAATGTAATGGACGTTATCACACAAAGCGCACCCGTTAAACAGAAGGTCTTTAATTGGGCACTGAAGGTTGCGAAGGCGCATACGGATGCGAAATTAAACAAAATCTGGCCATCCTTTTTTGTTTATGTACAATATTTGATTGCGAAAGCGCTGGTCTTCTCCAAACTTAAACAGGCGCTTGGTGGCCGCCTTAGATTTTTTATCTCAGGTGGGGCACCTCTTTCTAAGGAGTTAGCGGAGTTTTTCTATTCGATCGGAGTTTTAATTTTAGAGGGTTACGGTTTAACGGAAACATCCCCCGTTATCTCTTGCAATACAGTAAAGAATTTTAAATTCGGCTCGGTTGGAAAACCGATAAGAGATGTTGAAGTAAAGATGGCGCCCGATGGCGAGATTTTAACAAAAGGTCCTAATGTGATGAAGGGGTATTATAAGAATGAGCAGGTGACGAAAGAGACGATAGATAGCGATGGCTGGTTACATACGGGAGATATAGGCTTTCTTGACGAAGAAGGATACATGCATATAACCGATAGAAAAAAAGACATCATAATAACCGCTGGTGGCAAAAATATTGCGCCGCAAAATGTCGAGAACCTACTAAAATCTGATTCGTATATTCAAGAAGTGGTTTTGTATGGGGATAGGAAACCGTATGTCACCGCGTTAATCGTACCGAATTTCGATGCGCTAAAAGGCTTAGCGCTTCGGCAAGGGATCCCATATATTACGATTGAGGAATTGGTACGACATCCAAGGGTATGCGAATTTATAGCCAATAGGATGGAGGAAAAGCAAAAGGATTTGCCCAGATATGAGAAGATAAAGAAGTTTACGCTCTTAGATAGAAATTTAACCATAGAAAGCGGGGAGATAACGCCAACGTTAAAGGTCAAGCGAAAGAAGGTCTGCGAAAAGTATAAGGAGGTTTTTGACAAGATGTATGAAGTTTGAAGGCTCTTTCAAAAATAGCGATGCACAGAACATCATATATCGAGCATTTATCCCTGAAGGGCCTTTAGGCTCTGTGATATTCGTCCATGGCTTAGGTGAACATTCATTGAAATACGATGCATTCGCCGAAAGATTTTATAAAAGGGACATCGCCGCCTTTTCATACGACCAGCGCGGACATGGTCGTTCCGAGGGCAGAAGGGGTCATGTTAATAGATTAGAAGAGCTCGTAGAAGATTTAAGGCAATTCGTAGATATCGTTAAGGTCCAAACCCCAAGGCGTGATATATATCTAATTGGACAGAGCCTTGGCGGTTTACTTTCAATCATATTTGCGATAAAATATAATTATAAAATAAAAGGCGTTGTTGCTTCCTCCCCAGCGCTTCGTATTAAAAATCCTCCAAACGGAGTTGAAACCGCTGTAGCAAAAATGATGAGGTTTTTTGTCCCTGCGCTTACTGTTTGCAATAGAGTACCGTTCGAAGATATATCCCACGACGAAAGGGCTATCTTAGAGACGAAGGCAGATAAGCTCTCGCATAGGTTGATTTCGGTCAAGTTATATTTTGAGATGATGGACGCGATGAGATATGCGTTCGATAACGTATCGAAAATAAAGGCGCCGATTTTATTGTTACATGGCACTGACGATAGAGTAGCGGATGTAGATGCTACAAGAAAATTCTACGAAGGGATAACCTCAAGCGATAAAGAGATTAAATTATATCCTAAATTGTATCACGAATTATTCAGGGAAGTAAATAAGGATGAGATTCAAGAGCACGTTTTAAATTGGGTCTTAAGGAGAGCTACGTAGGATGAGGCGGTTTAAAAAGATAATATTGGTCATAGCTATAATAGCCTTAGCTATTTTTCTTTATAGACCGGTTTCGATTTTTATATTTCACATAAAGGAACCAAAATTCTTATGCCCAATATATTCTAACGGGGGAATAAAGATCCGAAACGATGGTTATGGTTCGGGTGAATTTGGAGCGAAGCGACGTGGAGGGAGGTTGCATTTAGGCATTGACATTCAAGCGAAGGTGGGCACACCAGTCAAAGCGGCAAAATCTGGGCATGCCCATATCGGCAAAAGAAGTAAAGGGATGGGTAAATATATAATTGTACATCATCCCGATGGAACGATGACTATATATGGCCATCTTTCAAAGATATTCACTACAAATGGTCAAAGGGTAAAAAGGGGTGATATAATAGGAGAAGTGGGTAAAACCGGTAATGCATGGCATCGAGCAATCCTTCCCCATCTACATTTCGAAATTAGAATAGACGGCGAGCCAGTGGATCCACTGGCAGGGTATATGGAAATGAAGAGATGTACGGATTAAAAAATCTTTTTATCCTGACTTTATTAATAGCGCCTGTGCTTTTGTCCGGTTGCGCAACGACTTATAATCCTGCTACAAGCAAAGAAGAATTTATTATGATAGGGACGCAGGAAGAAGTTGCAATTGGCCAGCAGGTCGCTAGGCAGATAGAACATCGTTTTAGATTATCGGACGACCTTGCTCAGATTCAACGAGTAAATAAGGTAGGCAATAGGATTGCATCGGTTTGCGACAGACGGGATTTACAATACTATTTCAAGGCGATCAAAAATAAAGATATAAATGCGTTGTCGACACCTGGCGGATATGTTTATGTAAATACGGGCCTATTAGATAAAGCAACTGACGATGAATTGGCAGCAGTAGTTGCCCATGAGATAGGACATATTGCAGCGAGACACGCCGTTAAAGCGATGCAGGCCGATATGGCCTACTCTGTAATAGCTGGCCTTATATTTTCAAGGGTTGGTTCAAGGGAGATTCAGCGAGGTGCCAATATTGCGATGAACTTAATTATGTTAGGATATTCGAGGGAAGATGAATTTGAGGCGGATAAATTAGGCGTAAAATATACTTATTATGCAGGATTTGACCCCAACGGAATGATTACATTTTTGGAAAAGTTGAAGCAAGAGGAAAGAGAACATCCTTGGGATAAAAGCCTTGTTTATTTAAGGAGTCATCCGCTTTATTCCGACAGGATCTCAAAGGCAAAAGCAGAGATTGCGTTTCTAAAGTACGTTACAACACAACCCCCAGCCCAATCCGCCGCTAAGACCAAATTATGCCCGAAGTGTGGCGCTGAGTATGAGGAGTGGTTTAAATTCTGTGTTAAAGACGGTACCGAATTACAGAACAAGAAATAAAATAATTAATGTTGCCTCGTCGTTTGTCTTGGCTTGTGTCCTTATTTTATTTATCTGTTATTCTTTGAGTGCCGTCTCTGATGAAATCGATTATATTGTGGCGAGGAAAAAGATGGTTCAGGAGCAGCTTGCGGCCCGTGACATAACAGATAAAAAAGTCCTTGATGTGATGAGTTGTGTTGAAAGGCACAAGTTTGTTCCCGAAAGGATGAAAAGGTATGCCTATGAGGATATGCCTCTTCCTATCGGCGAAGGACAGACGATTTCACAGCCGTATATAGTTGCATTAATGACTCAGCTTTTGGAGTTAAAAGGTAAAGAAAAGGTTTTGGAAATTGGCACGGGCTCAGGTTATCAAGCGGCGATTTTGGCTGAATTAGTAAAAGAGGTATATACCATTGAGATAATAGGTAGTTTAGGTAAAACAGCAGAGGAACGATTAGAAGAACTTGGCTATACAAATATTAAGGTGAAGATAGCAGATGGGTATTACGGCTGGGAAGAATATGCGCCATTCGACGCTATTATAGTAACCGCAGCAGCTGAATATATTCCACAACCACTGATAGATCAACTTAAAGTTGGAGGCAGGCTTGTAATCCCTGTTGGAGACACAAGGATGCAGAGCTTGCTTTTGGTCCAAAAGGAGCCAGGTGGTAAACTTAAGGAATATGAAATTACAGGAGTTTTATTTGTTCCGCTAGTTGGTGAACACCAAAAGGACAAACCAGAAGAAAAGTCAACGGATAGTAAAAAACGGTGGCCGAGTGAGAATAAGAAGTGGAAGAGAAAGTAGTTGTGAGAAAGCTTATCTCGTTTGCTATTTCGCTTTTATTTTTTTCCCTAAGTTTCAACGCATACCCACAACATATCACTGCAGCTTCAAATAAAGAAGAGATACTAAAAAAAGCCAAACTAGAAGAGCGCGGTGGGATTTTGTTATTGCAACTTTCAGGGACGCCTTACGAGATGGGCTATCAACATGGCGTGCTCCTTAAAGATCGTATAAGGGATATTTTTTCCAATAATATTTTGGGCTATCTAACCTCTGAGGAGCAAAGACGAAG
>Ga0111183_1062_pt1 | contig 9604 bp, 7 predicted proteins | sample DeeMarSWOR324_28_FD_80238 | JGI IMG/M metagenome (GOLD analysis project Ga0111183, IMG submission 80238) | Omnitrophica WOR_2 bacterium SM23_29 | reverse complement strand
TTAGTAGATAAAAGTGGCAGGCTTTTTCACAGGGCGAAATTATCGACTACGGATTACGATACAAAAGAGGCACTCCTTAAGGCCATCTCTTATAAAATAAAGAGGATTTTAAAAAAGGGACACATAAGTTCTAGGGATCTAAAGGGCATAGGAATCGGAGTGCCAGGCCCGGTCGATTTTAAGCGAGGTCTTATATATTATTTGACTAATGTCCCGGGCTGGAAGAACGTCCGGCTAAAAAAAATTTTAGAGGCCAGGTTTAAAATTCCGGTTTTAATAGATAACGACGTTAACCTTATGGCATTAGGCGAACACAGGTTCGGAGCGGGCAGGGGCGCAAGGAACTTAGTCTGTATTACATTGGGCACCGGCGTAGGCGGAGGGATAATTATAGACGGGCGGTTATATCGCGGCTCATCTTCAGTCGCCGGAGAAATCGGACATATGCCATTAAGGGAAACGGGCCAGCGCTGTAATTGCGGAAGCTTTGGATGTTTTGAACGATATGTCAGCAATAGTTTTATCGTCGGTGAGATTAAAAGGAGGATTAAAGCCGGAGAGCATACTTCGATTAAAAGATTGGTAAAGGATAATTTGTCATTGATTACGCCGGAGGTTATAAGTTATGCATCGAAGCGAAATGATAAATTGGCAATCGCTCTTTGGCAGGATATCGGAAAGAGGGTAGGCATTATATTATCGGGAGTAATAAACCTACTAAATCCTGAGAAGATAATAATAGGCGGCGGATTAGCAAATGCCGGCAAGTTTCTATTCGGAGCGATTAGGGACACCGTAAACGAAAGGACATTGCCAATCCATAAGAGAACCGTAAAAATCACTAAAGCGAGACTCGGGGCTGACGCTGGCATAGTTGGAGCGGCAGCCCTATTTTTATGAGAGGGGGATATAATGGGTAGAAAAATTTATTTATATGTAGCCATAATTTTATCTTTATCATTAGCGGCGCATCCTTCCTTTGCTGATGTTAAATCGAAGTTTAAAGGAAAATTATCTCCTAGGAACGTTCAACTCAATGTGCAACAGGAGCAAGAAATGTCAAACGCAGATAGGCTTGAGCATGGTGCGGCCGTAAGAGAAAGAGTTATTCCCATTGCCAGATACGCTGTTTACTCGACTACGTATGAGGCCGAATTAGAAGAGGATATAGCAACTATCAAAGGCACAGCGAATTTTGAGGTATTTTCAAAAGGGATAACCAAAATTCCTTTGGTGAAAGCAAAGGACATCGGATTGATTGAAGTAAGCGTTAACAGAGGGATTTCCTATATCGTGGTGGAAGGGGATAGATATTTTTTATCCTTGGATAGGCCGGGGAAATATAAACTGGATCTTGAATATTTAATCAAGGTAAAAAGAGAGCGCGAACATGGGCCGGGTCAATTTAGTTTTGAGGTCCTGCCGTCTCCCATTTCCGAATTTGAGGTAATTATAAACGACCCCGACTTAGAGGTATTTGTTGAACCGTCTATAAAGGTTGAGACCAAAAAAGAGAAGGACAAAACCGTAGCTTGGGCGATTATGCCGAGGACTAATAATATATCCGTCCGCTGGACAAAGGCCTTACCTAAAGAGGTAATCACGCCCGTAAAGCTTGAGCCAAAGATTTATAGCACAGTTTACACCTTTACTGCAGCGGGAGAGGGGCTCCTTCGTTGCCAAAGCCGCATAGATTATTCCATATTACAGTCTGAGATATCAGAAATACGTCTGCTTTTGCCGGAAGATACAAGCGTCCTGGAAGTAACCGGCACAAATTTAAGAGATTGGAAGGTACTGAAAAAAGACGGCTATCAATATGTCGATATATATTTTAAATTCGGCTTAAAAGGTAACTACTCTTTGGATATTAATTATGAGCGCCCAATAGGAGAGGGCTCAGTTGTAGCACAGATACCGCCGATTAAAACCGTCGGCATCGAAAGGGAGAAAGGCTTCATCGGCATAGCTTCAGCGACTAATGTGGAGCTTAGGGTAAGTTCAGCGAAGGATGCGACGGTAATTGACGTCAGGGAACTGCCGCATACGATATGGAACAGGACATCAAGCCCGATTCTGCTTGCTTTCAAGTATTTAAATGACGCTTATGATATCCAGATTGAAGTTATAAGACATGAGGAAGTACCGGTTCTTGTTGCGGCAATAGATTTGGCCAATTACGTAACTTTAAACACAGATGATGGCAAAAGTTTAACGAAGGCGTTATGCCATGTCAGAAATAACGTAAAGCAATTTCTGAGGTTAGAGCTTCCGGAGGGAGCGACTCTCTGGAGCGCTTCTGTTTCTGATAAACCCGTAAAGCCCGCCAAAGATAAACAGGGCCATATCCTTATACCTTTGGAGAAATCTCAGCTAACCGGCGAAAGCTTAACTCAATTTCCGGTTGAGATCGTTTATTTGGAAAAAGACAGCAAGATGGCTCCAATGGGTTCGTTGGCGATGAGCTTGCCAAAAGCCGATATTCCAACCAGCGAACTTTATTGGTCCGTATATTTACCAAAAGATTACGCGTATTACAAATTCACCGGCGATGTTAAGAAGACGGAACTTATTCGCCCTATGGTGACGGTTGGATTGTCTAGGGATAAGAAATTAAAAGAAGAAACCCTCGCGCCCCAATATAGACAGCAGGCTTTTGAGCAGAAGACGCTCGATGAAGCGACGCGAAAGGGAGCCCTACCTATTAAGGTAAGCGTCCCAGAGCAGGGCAGGGTCTTTCGCTTCTCAAGAATACTCGTGGCTGAAGACGAAGGATCTGCCTTGGCCGTTAGCTACTTGAGTCTTTCTAAGGGTTGGATTGCCAGGATCCTGGCAATTGCTATCTTTGCTTTAATCTTAGTTGCTATTTTGGCGAGTATCTTTAAACCAAAGAAATTGAAATAATGAAATTTTAAGAGGGGTAGATTATGAAGATATTCATTGATACCGCGAATGTTCAGCAGATAAAAGAGGCCTTCGATATGGGCATAATCGACGGAGTCACGACGAATCCTACCCTGGTGGCAAGAGAAGGCAAGCCCTTTTTGGATATAATTAAGCAGATATGTTCCATCGTAGACGGGCCTATCAGCGTTGAAGCGTTAAGCCAGAATTGCGATGAAATTGTGAAGGAGGCGAGAAACTTAGCGAAGATAGATAAGAACGTCGTCGTCAAGATTCCCCTTATTAAGGAGGGTTTGAAAGCGGTCAGGATATTGAGCAAGGAGAAGGTCAGGACCAATGTAACTCTTGCTTTCTCTGCCCCGCAGGCCCTCTTCGCTGCGAAGGCAGGGGCGAGCTACGTAAGCCCCTTCGTCGGCAGATTAGACGACATAGGCCATGTGGGTATGAATCTGGTTCGTGATATTAGAAGAATATATGATAATTATGGACTAAGGACGGAGATAATCGTTGCCTCGATAAGGAATCCCCTGCATGTGATTGAGGCGGCGCTGGCAGGTGCGGATTGCGCTACAATACCATACGATGTGCTGATGAATTTGATAAAGCATCCTTTAACAGACATCGGAGTTGCTAGATTCTTAGCCGATTGGAAAAAGGTTCCAAAGGCCCCCGGTTCAAAACGATAATTTATCCATAATACTTTTGGAGTCATCATTGCGGCTTACAACTATAATCGTTACAACACTACTAATCTTAGGTTCTTGCCTTGCGGCTTTTGCCGAGGAGAAGAAAGAGCCGGTTGTCATAAACGGAGATGTAGTTGAGTATTTAGAGGGAGGGAAAGTCGCAACGGCAACCGGTAATGTTGTAGTTACCTATCAGGATATGAAATTGACCTGTAAACGGGCCGTTTTCCATGTGGACACGAAAGAGGCATATGCAGAAGGAGATGTAGTTTTGACGCAGGGCGAAAATTATTTTAAGGGAGAACACGTCGTTTATAATTTCGATACAAAAACTGGTACCGTACTGAAAACGAAGGGATATATCGAACCGTGGTTTTATGTTTCAGGTGAAAAAGCAGAGAAAGTCGGCGATACGGAATATCATATAAAGCGTGGATATATCACAACCTGCGACGAGCCACACCCCCATTATAGGTTGCAATCTAAAGAGATAAAGGTCTATTTGGGGGAGAAAGTTACGGCTAAGCACATATTATTTTTCCTTGGGGATGTACCTTTACTCTATATGCCTTATTACAGCCATCCTTTAAACGAAAATCGGCCACGGGTAACGATAATACCGGGGATGAGTAAAGAATGGGGACTCTTCCTTCTGACCGCGTGGAGATACTATTTAAACGAGGATTTCAAAGGCAGGATCCATTTAGATTACAGGGAGAAAAAAGATTTCGCGAGCGGTTTTGACCTTTTCTATGGAATTCCGAATATGGGTAAAGGCGTTTTGCGTACTTATTATATGAACGAAAGAAGCTTGCAGCGAAAGCGAGCATGGAGCAAATGGAAGGATCCCGAAAACGATTTACCGACACAAGAGCAGGAACGGTTCAGAGTCCAGCTGCGCCATAAATGGCAGATGGATAAGTCCACTCTTGCGACGATAGAATATAATAAGATGAGCGATCCTTCATTCATCGAGGACTATTACGAAAAAGATTACCAGAGAGAAATGACCAATAACACATATGCTTCAGTTATTAGAACCGACGAATACTTCACTACAAGTTTTCTCGCTCAAAAAAGGGTCAACAGATTCGATAACGTGGTAGAATATCTGCCGGAGCTGAAATCAAATACGAGAAGTTTAAGGTTGGGTAATACAAATTTTTATTACACGGGCGAAGGGTCCTTTGCAAATATAACCAGAAAATATGCCTCCCCAACGGACTTAGACGACGACGTAAATAGAGTCCATACCGATAATCAACTTGCTTATCAAGCTACCCTTTTTGATTGGTTAAGTGCAAAACCTTACGTAGGCACGAGGCAAACATGGTTTAGTAAAGATATATATAGAAATAGGGACGTAATTCGCGGTAATTTTTTTACGGGCATCGATTTTAATACGAGATTTTATCGGGTATTTAACATAAAATCGAATTTTCTTAACATGAATATAAATAAGTTAAGGCATGTTTTCGCCCCCACGGTAACCTACAATTATACTCATGACCCAACGATACTTTCGAGTCAACTTCAGCAATTTGACGGAGTGGATTCTTTAGGCTTTCAAAGCGTGGTAACACCTTCCATCGAAAATAAGTTACAGACCAAAAGACTCGTAGGCGGTAAGATGCAATCGGTCGATTTAGCCAGGTTAATAATCAGTACGAATTACAATTTTGGGTTTAAGGGAGACAAAGGAAGCCGGCTGTCGAATTATGAATTGTCGTTTGAATCGAGACCTTATAACTGGATGCGAATTCTGTCGAACACTATCTACGATCCTCACAAGGACAAATTTGAATCGTTTTCGTTTAATATAACCGGGGATCAGGATGCCGATCTTGATATTTTAAGTTTACGCGATGAGGTCTATTCCGATCTCGGAAAGAAGAGATGGAGTTATGGAGCAGGTTATAGATGGTATAACGATAGCAGCAGCCAGTTAGAAGGGGAGCTTATGTTCAATATTACTCCGAAATGGAAACTTACTACGTACCAGAGGTTCGACTTTAAGAAATACGTCAGCACGGCAGATGGAACCCGGAAGTTAGTTAATGACCACGCCGAGCATGAGTATAGATTAAGCCGTGATTTACATTGTTGGATCGTTGAGTTGGTATATAATATAACGCGAGCTGAAGGTGAATCGGTTTGGTTGGTATTCCGTCTGAAGGCCTTCCCAGAGGTGCCTTTCGAGTTCGAGAGGAGTTATCACAGGCCAAAATTTGGCTCGCAATTGCCGCCGAAAGGACCTTAGGAGAAAAATATAATGAAAATCGCTGTGATAGGCGCAGGTTACGTAGGTCTCGTTACGGCTACTTGTTTCGCCGACCTTGGAAACGAAGTTATATGTAACGACATCGATAAGGACAAGATATCGAAATTAAATCGCGGACTCATACCTATTTATGAACCCGGCCTGGAAGATTTAATAAAGAGAAACAGAAGGGAAAAGAGGATTTCTTTTACATTCAGTTTAAAAGAGGCGGTAGACAAAAGTGAAGTTATATTCATTGCGGTAGGGACGCCTCCGAAGGTAAACGGTGAAGCCGACTTGACATATGTTGAGAATGTTGCAAGGGAGATCGCGCGGTTTATGAAGTCCTATAGACTTATAGTAGAGAAGTCTACCGTTCCTGTAGAAACCGGAATGTGGATTAAACATACCCTTGAAAGTTATGCGCGTAAAAAAGTGAAGTTCGATGTCGCATCAAATCCGGAATTCTTAAGAGAGGGTTCTGCGATAAATGATTTTATGCATCCCGACCGAGTAGTAATAGGCGTTGAAAGCAAGAAAGCAAAAGATATTTTACTCGAATTGTATAAACCGCTTAACGCGCCTATCCTTGTTACGGATATGAAGAGCGCAGAGATTATAAAACATGCCTCCAATTCGTATCTGGCGACGAAGATATCTTTTATCAATGCCATCGCTAACATCTGTGAAAAGGTTGGAGCCGATGTAGAAAAGGTAGCAGAGGGAGTAGGTTTAGATAAAAGGATCGGCAAGGGATTTCTGAATGCCGGGGTTGGCTTCGGCGGATTTTGTTTGCCTAAGGATATAGAGGCGTTTATTTGTATCTCGGATAAATTGGGTTATGAATTCGAACTGCTAAAGGCCGTCAAAAAAATAAACGATTCGCAGAAGATGCTTTTGGTCAATAAAATTGAAAAGGCGATCTGGAACATAAAGGATAAGACGATAGCGATATTGGGCCTTTCCTTTAAGCCAAATACCGATGATATGAGATTTGCTCCATCTATCGAAGTAATAAATGTGCTTCAAAGAGAAGGAGCGAATATCCGGGCATATGACCCTCAAGCGATGGACAGAGCCAGAACGTTATTGAAAGATGTGAAATTTTGCGTCGATTCGTATGATGCCGTCAAAGGTGCGGATTGCGTCGTAATATTAACCGAGTGGAATGAATTTAAACAGCTCGATATGGCTAAGATAAAGAAACTTCTGAGACAACCCCTTATCGTCGACGGAAGAAATATATATGAACCCAAGAAGATGAGAGAATCGGGTTTTAAATATTACTCTATGGGGAGGGCTTAAGATATGATAGAAGGGGTCAACGTTAAAAGATTAAAATTGATTCCTGACGAAAGGGGCAGACTTATGGAGGTTTTAAGGTGCGATGACGATATCTTCGAGAAATTTGGTCAGGTTTATATTACGACCGCCTATCCCGGCATTGTAAAGGCATGGCATTATCATAAAAAACAAGATGACCATTTCGCATGTATTTCGGGAAAGATAAAATTGGCTCTATATGATGCTAGAGAAGGTTCCGCAACAAAGGGTCAAATAGACGAGTTTATCCTGTCGTTGGAAGAGCCGATTTTGGTTAAAATACCCAAAATGGTCTATCACGGCTTTAAGTGCATAGCGGATACGGAATCTATGGTGTTAAATGTTCCAACCCTGCCTTATAACCGACAGGAGCCGGATGAATACAGAATCGACCCTTACGAGAATGAAATACCATACGATTGGAGGAAATAGATGACATTACGCGGCGTTATCTTAGCAGGTGGCTTAGGTAAGAGGCTTGACCCTTTGACTCGAGTTACCAATAAGCATTTATTGCCCGTCTATTATAAGCCAATGATATATTACCCTATTCATTCGCTCGTAGATGCAGGGATCCGCAATATATTAATTGTAACGGGCGGAAATAACGCGGGAGATTTTTTACGGCTTTTGGGAAACGGTTCGGAATTCGGCCTCAAACATATAAATTATACTTATCAAAGAGGAGAGGGCGGAATAGCAGAGGCATTAGGTCTTGCCGAGCACTTTGCAGATAATGAGAAGATAGTTGTGATGCTCGGTGACAATGTGATAGAGAAAAGCATAAAGAAATACGTCGAAGATTTTAAAAAACAGCCCCATGGCGCCAAGATTTTATTAAAAGAGGTCCAGGATCCAGAAAGGTTCGGCGTTGCGGAGATAAAAGGTAATAAGATAATAAAAATAACCGAAAAACCCAAGCGTCCGAAATCGAATCTGATCGTAACCGGAATCTATATGTACGACTCCAGGGTCTTCGAAATAATAAAGACCCTGAAGCCCTCAAAAAGAGGAGAACTCGAGATAACCGATGTAAACAATAAATACATCGAGTGGGGCGAGATGACGTTCGACGTATTACCGGGATGGTGGACCGATTGTGGGACGTTCGAGTCTCTCTTAAGGGCAAATAAACTCGTTGCACAAAAGATGGGCAGGTTACGCAAAAGATGAAAATCTTAGTTACCGGCGGTGCAGGATTTATCGGGTCTAATTTTATTCGGCATATCTTAAACAAAAATCCGGATTACAAGGTTGTGAATCTTGATAAGTTGACCTATGCCGGAAATCCCGATAATTTAAAGGATATCGAAAAAAATCCAAATTATACCTTCATCAAAGGCGATATTTGCGACCCAGGGGTTGTGGAGAAAGCGATAAAAGGCTGCGATTGTTTGGTAAATTTCGCCGCCGAAACTCACGTCGATAAGTCAATCCTTGATGCTTCCGATTTCGTCAGGACAAACGTTTTAGGAACGCACATTTTATTAGAGCGTGCTCGCGCATTTAAGGTTGCGAAGTTTATCCAAATATCGACGGATGAAGTATACGGTTCTATAGAAGAAGGTTCTTTTAGCGAAGACAGCCCCTTATTCCCTAATAGCCCGTATGCAGCAAGTAAGGCGGGAGCGGATTATTTATGTCGTTCATATTTTAGGACGTTTGGCCTGCCCATTATCATTACAAGGAGTTCCAATAATTTCGGCCCCTATCAATATCCAGAAAAGTTCCTTGCGCTGACAGTCACTAACGCACTTGAGAATAAGAAAATTCCCGTATATGGGGAAGGCAAAAATGTGCGCGATTGGTTGTACGTTAAAGATAATTGCGACGCCATCGAATTTATCCTTAAGAACGGAAGAGATGGCGAAATATATAATATAAGCGGAGGATTTGAGGTATCAAATATCGATTTGGCAAAATCGGTCTTAAAGAAACTCGATTTAGATTTTAAACTTTTAGAGTTCGTTAAGGACCGTCCCGGACACGACCTGCGATATTCTTTGAGCTCTTTGAAACTTAAATCTTTGGGCTGGGAGAGGCGCCGCGATTTCGACGAAGCGCTCAACGAGACTATAGAGTGGTACAAAAAGAATGTGCCTTGGTGGCAGAGGATAAAACAGAAGGATAGAGGCTACCAAGAGTACTATAAAATGCAATATGAAAAGAGGAATCTATAGAAGACGAGGTGAAAACGTAAAATGCACAAGAGTACTCTGATAAATAAGATATCATCCAAGGATGCGACGATAGGGGTGATCGGTTTGGGGTATGTCGGTTTACCGTTGGCGGTGGAATTTGCAAAAAAAGGTTTTAAATCAGTCGGCATAGACGTTGATAAGCGCAGGGTCGAGAAGATAAATTCCGGTTGCTCGTATATCTTAGATGTTCAAACCGAGGAATTGAGCCCTTTGGTCAAGGACGGGCTTTT
>Ga0111183_1060_pt1 | contig 9898 bp, 10 predicted proteins | sample DeeMarSWOR324_28_FD_80238 | JGI IMG/M metagenome (GOLD analysis project Ga0111183, IMG submission 80238) | Omnitrophica WOR_2 bacterium SM23_29 | reverse complement strand
CGAATGATATTGGCGGTTCCAAAAAATAAAATTAAAGCGCTTAAGGAGATCTTCAAAAAAGAGGATGTTGAGGCGACAGTGATAGGTGAATTTACGAACACCAAGAGATTGGTACTCCGTTATCAGGAAAGAGTAGTTTGTGACCTCGATATGGATTTTTTGCACGACGGACTTCCTAGGATTGTCCGAAAAGCACATTGGCAGAAAACACGGCATAAAGAGCCACGCTTCCCGCAACCTAAGGATTTAACGCCTTATTTGTTGAAAGTTTTATCGAGTTGGAATATATGCAGCAAAGAGTGGATTATAAGGCAGTATGACCATGAAGTGCAGGGCGGTTCTGTTATCAAGCCTTTGGTTGGCGTGAATAACGATGGTCCGTCTGATGCGGCAGTTGCAAGGCCGATTTTAGATTCGAAGAAGGGCATTGCGGTTTCAAATGGCATAAATCCAAGATATGGTGAGTTAGACCCATATTGGATGGCGGCATCGTGTGTGGACGAAGCTTTAAGGCAGATTATCGCTGTCGGTGGGAATTTAAAAGAGGTAGCGTTACTAGATAATTTCTGTTGGGGTGATACTGACCAGCCGAAACAACTTGGGAATCTAGTCCGCGCCGCGCATGGTTGTTATGATATCGCAAAAAATTATGGAACACCGTTTATTTCAGGAAAGGACAGTTTACATAATGAATACATAGTCGGAAAGAAGCGGGTTTCCATTCCAGGTACACTTTTGATTTCGGCAATAGGCGTTTTAGATGATGTTACAAAGACGGTCACGATGGATTTTAAAGAACCGGGCAACTTTATTTATGTCATTGGGGATACGTATGATGAACTAGGGGGATCTCATTATTATGCGTTGTATGGAGCAGCTGGAAATTACATCCCAAGGGTTAATGCCAAACACGGCAGAAAATTAATGGATAAATTAAGTTATGCCATCCAAGGTGGTTTAGTGAAGGCCTGCCACGATTGTTCCGAGGGCGGCATTGGAGTCGCTATTGCAGAGATGGCTTTTGCAGGTGATTATGGTGCCCAGATATATTTAAATAAAGTACCATTTCGTTTAAGGTACTTACGAGGTGGTTCAAGGCGCGACGATTATGTCTTGTTTTCGGAGTCGAATACGCGATTTATCGTTGAGGTTAAAGAGGAGAACGCGAATAGATTTGAAAAGTTGATGAAAGGCATTGCGGTTGGTTTAATCGGAAGAGTTCAGTATAGAAAAGATCTTACGATATATGGTTTGGGCAGAAAAACCGTTGCTCGTACAACTTTAAGTGAATTAAAAGAGTCGTGGCAGAAACCGTTAAGATGGTAGCGATAAAAAGAGTAGTTAAAGTTCTTGTGTTGCGTGCGGCGGGGACGAATTGCGATTACGAAACTGCGTTTGCATTTGAACATGTTGGCGCAGATGCAAAGTCGGTTCATATAAATCAGTTGGTGAGAAAAGAGGTGCGACTTAAAGATTTCCATATACTTGCGATTCCCGGCGGTTTCACTTACGGAGATGATATCGCATCTGGGAAAATTTTGGCGAATGAGTTGAAATATAAATTAGCAGGTGAGTTAGAAAAGTTTATCAGGGACGGAAAATTTATAATCGGAATCTGTAACGGCTTCCAAGTACTAGTTAAGTCAGGACTGCTTCCGGGAAGCGATGGGATGGCAGGGGAATTGAAGGCGACGCTTACTACAAATGATTCCGGAAGATATGAGGATAGATGGGTATATTTAAAAACTCTAAATTCTAAATCCGAAACTCGAAACTCTAAATGTGTTTGGACGCGAGGACTTGACGAAATAATCTATTTGCCTGCCGCACATGGTGAGGGCAAGTTCATTCCGAAGGACGATAAAGTGTTAGATAGATTATGGACGAGCGGTCAAATCGTATTTAGGTATGTCGACCAAAATGGAAAATTGGCAGGATTCCCATGGAATCCGAATGGCTCGGTTGACAATATCGCTGGGATATGCGACATTACAGGTAGGATATTTGGACTTATGCCACATCCTGAGAGACACATCTTCGCCACACAGCACCCAAGGCGGTCAAGAGGAGAAGTGAAGGGCGAAGGCGATGGTGTGGCGATTTTTCGCAACGGCGTAAAAAAAGTATAGTGCTTTTAACCAAAGGTTAAAAATGGACGAAAAGATAAAAGAGAACTGTGGGTTGTTTGGGATTTATGGGCATAATGAGGCGGCAAGGCTTACGTTTTTAGGTTTATATGCGCTTCAACATCGTGGTGAGGAATCAGCTGGAATTGCGTCTTTCGACGGAAATTCTTTATATTCGCACAAAGGGATGGGATTGGTTTCCGACGTATTTGATGAGGAGAAGTTTAGCAAACTGCGAGGGCACGTTGCCATAGGGCACGTCAGATATTCGACGACGGGTTCCACGACTTTGAAGAACGCGCAGCCCGTAGTTGTAGATTATTCTCGCGGGGTAGTCGCAATTGGACACAACGGTAATTTGGTAAATGGGGCGTTACTTCGCACAGAACTCGAAGCACGCGGCTCGATATTTCAGACGACATTGGATTCGGAGATAATCGTACATCTTTTAGCAAGGTCTCAAGATAAGAATTTTGAAAAAGCCCTGATATATGCGCTGAAGCAGATCGAAGGTGCTTTTTCGCTGGTAATTTTAAAGGGTGACCAACTGATCGGAGTGCGCGACCCTCATGGTTTAAGACCCCTATGTTTGGGGAAATTGGGCAATGCATATATCTTAAGTAGTGAGACCTGCGCTTTGGATTTAATAGAAGCGAAGTTTGTAAGGGAAGTTGAGCCAGGCGAAGTTCTGTTTATAAATAAGAATGGAACGCGTTCGATTAAGCCGTTTGGCGAAAGAAAAAGATTAGCACATTGTATTTTCGAACATATATATTTTGCTCGTCCTGATTCATATATATTCGGCGAATATATCCATCTTGTAAGACAAAACTTAGGGAGGAAACTTGCGAAGGAGTATCCCGTAAATGCAGATTTAATAATTCCAATACCCGATTCGGGAACGCCTGCGGCTTTAGGTTTTTCGCATCAATCGAAAATTCCGCTTGAGATGGGGATAATTAGAAATCACTATGTAGGAAGGACATTCATTCAGCCCTCGCAACATATCCGAGATTTTAACGTTAAAGTGAAATTCAATCCAATAAAAGGACTGCTGAAGGGCAAGAGGATAATCGTTGTTGATGATTCCATAGTTCGCGGCACGACTTCAAGGGCGAGGTTAAAGAATCTGTTATCCACCGGCGTAAAAGAGGTTCATATGAGGATTTCTTGTCCACCGATTAGATACCCCTGTTTTTACGGAATAGATTTTCCGACGAGGAAAGAATTGATTGCTGCAACGCATTCTATCGAGGAGATTCGAAAATTTTTGGGCGTAACATCGCTTGGGTATCTTTCGCTGGAAGGGTTATTAAGTTCCGTATCTTGTCCTAAGGATTACTGTACCGCTTGTTTTACCGGCGATTATCCAGTGCCGTTTGGTGGCGAGGGCGACAAATACGCAACAGAAAATAAAGGATATTGATAGAAAATGAAGCTAACCTATAAAAGCGCAGGAGTTGATATAGATAAGGCAAGACTTTTTGTTGAAGCAGTAAAAAGGTTTACAAGATCTACAAAGCGAACTGGCGCAACCGGAAAGATAGGCGGGTTCGGCGGCACATTCGAATTGAGATTAACAAAATATAAAAATCCCGTTTTAGTTTCATCGACGGACGGCGTAGGTACAAAATTGAAGGTCGCATTTTTAGTCGATAAACATGATACGGTTGGGATTGACCTTGTTGCGATGAATGTAAATGACGTTGTAACTTATGGTGCCGAGCCCTTATTTTTTTTGGATTATATCTCGACCGGAAAAATAGACAAAAAGATATTAATCGATGTTGTAAAGGGGATTGCTGAAGGATGTAAACAGGCAGGTTGTACATTAGTTGGCGGAGAGACGGCCGAGATGCCCGGATTTTATAAAGAGGGTGAATACGAGTTGGCTGGATTTTGCGTCGGGGTGACGGAGAAAAGTGAGATTATAGATGGGTCGAGGATAAAAGTCGGTGATATCGCATTAGGGCTTGGGTCAAACGGGCTCCATTCGAATGGCTACTCTTTAGTGAGGCGAGTATTTCCGCAAGCAAAATTGAAATCTCTATCAAATGAGTTGTTGCGACCCACAAGAATTTATGTTAATCCAATTTTGGCGCTCAAAAAAAAGGTCAAAATAAAAGGCATTGCCCACATAACTGGCGGTGCATTTTTAGAGAAGGTTCCAAGGATAATCCCGAGGGATAAATCTATTGTAATTGTAAAGGGAAGTTGGCCAGTTCCCTATATCTTTAAGTTGATACAGACAGAAGGAAAGATTGTGGAGCAAGAGATGTATCGCACATTTAATATGGGATTAGGGATGATCGTTGTTATTTCGCCAAAAGATGTTAAGGCGGCGAGGGATTTATTGGCACATTTCGGAATAAAGTCTTGGATCGTTGGCTCAATCCTAAAAGGCAAGGGTGAAGTAAAGGTCATATGAAGATTTTAGTTATAGGTTCAGGCGGCAGAGAGCATGCGCTCGTTTGGAAGTTAGCGCAATCAAAAAGCGTTGATAAGATTTATTGTGCGCCGGGAAATGGCGGGATTGCCCAGCTTGCCGAATGCGTTGAAATAAAAGCAGATGATGTCGATAAGTTAGCCAAATATGCGAAACAGAAAAGAATAGATTTGACGGTCGTAGGTCCTGAAGGGCCACTTGCCAAGGGCATCGTGGATAAGTTTAATTTAAAGGGCTTAAATATTTTTGGGCCAACGAAAGAAGCAGCACAGATAGAATCGAGCAAAGTATTTATGAAGATGTTGATGAAAAAACTCGGCATTCCGACAGCTGAATTTGAGGTTTTTGATAACAGCGATAAAGCTAAAGAGTATATAGATGACCTAAAAGGTAAGTTCGTGATAAAAGCCGATGGGCTCGCGGGCGGCAAAGGCGCTATTGTTTGTCAGACGAAAGACGAAGGATTAAAGACCGTAAAAGCGATTATGGAAGAAAAAATTTTTGGGGATGCTGGAAATAGAGTAATAGTAGAAGAGTGTTTGGAGGGAGAAGAGACATCGATTATCGTCGTGACCGATGGCAAGGATGTAGTACCACTTGTATCCAGTCAGGACCATAAAAGGATTTACGACGGCGATACAGGTCTGAATACGGGCGGCATGGGGGCTTATTCGCCCGCACCTGTTATTACTGATAAGGTCTTTGACCAGATAATGAAAGAGATAATAACTCCGACGATAGATGGCTTACGTAACGATGAGATTCCATATAAGGGTGTTTTATACGCAGGCATTATGGTGACCGACTCTGGTCCCAAAATTTTAGAATTTAATTGTAGGTTCGGAGACCCAGAAGTTCAGGCGATTTTCCCCAGATTAAAAAGCGACTTAGTGGAGTTGATAAATGCCTCGATTGATGAAGAGGCGGATACGATTTCACTGGAGTGGGATGAGAGGCCGTGCGTTTCAGTTGTGATTGCCTCCGAAGGTTATCCAGGACGATACAAGACCGGGTTTGAAATAGAGGGATTAGAATCAATAGTAAATTTAAAAGATATTTATGTATTTCATGCGGGGACGAAGAGGGTGGACGATAAGATTTTAACATCGGGAGGAAGGGTTTTAAATGTGACAGCATTAGGCCAAGATATAAAAGATGCGATTGACAGATGCTACGAAGCAGTTAATCTAATTCACTTTGAAGGAATGCATTTTAGGAGGGACATAGGTTTTAGGGCGCTTAAATATGCAAGGGCGTAGCGTCAAAGGAGAATGATATGAGGAAGATAAAAGTCGCGGTTGTAATAGGTTCCAATTCAGATTTGTCAACGATGGAGGAGGGATTGAGGGTATTTAGGGATTTTGGCGTGCCGTATGAGTTGAAGATACTTTCGGCACACAGAAGTCCTACTCTTGTTCATTCCTTTGCGAAGTCGATCGAGAAACGTGGAGTAAAAGTTATAATAGCCGGTGCCGGCGGTGCAGCGCATTTAGCAGGCGTAATCGCCTCGCTTACCCGATTGCCGGTGATAGGGGTTCCGATGGAGACACAGAGTTTAAAAGGGATAGATTCGCTTTTCTCGACGGTACAAATGCCATCGGGCGTTCCTGTTGCCACTATGGCAATAGGAAGGGCGGGCGCAAAAAATGCAGCGATATTTGCACTTCAGATCTTAGGAATTACGGATTCCAAAATCGCGAAGAGGTTAGTCGTATTTAAAAAGAGATTGGCGGCACAGATTGCGGCGAAGAACAAGAGATGTAGATGAGGACGAAAGTAGTGAAAATAAATTCGGCTAAACCTGAGGCTGTAAGGATTAAGAAGGCAGCTTCGTTTTTAAGAACCGGGGGATTGGTGGCATTTCCGACGGAGACCGTTTATGGCATCGCTGCGAATATGCTCGATAAAGATGCGATTAAAAAAGTTTATCGCATAAAAAATCGCTCTAAGGATAAGCCACTTACGATTCACATAGCGGATGTCGAGATGGTTAAAAGGATGGTTGGCGGGATACCGTCGAACGCAAAGAAGTTAATAACCAAATTTTGGCCTGGTCCTTTGACGTTGGTATTAAAGGATAAGACTGGCAAGAAAATGGGTTTCCGAATGCCTGATAATAAAATAGCGTTTTTATTGATAAAGGAAGCGGCTGTCCCAGTTGTTGCTCCGAGCGCAAATATTTCTGGCAGACGGCCACCGACAAACGCGCAAGAGGTTTTAAAGAATTTAAGTGGAAAGATTGAGATGGTGCTCGACGGTGGCGCAACACAAATCGGCATTGAGTCAACCGTCGTAGATTTAAGCGGACAGCGATACAGAATTTTGCGCGAAGGCGCAATTTCCAAGGAGGAAATTAAAGAAGCACTCGGATGATAAAATCGATCCTTATAGTTTGTACTGGAAATTCCTGCCGCAGCGTTATGGCCGAAGGCCTTTTGAAAAAATTTTTAAAGAGCAAAGGCTGCGAAGATATAAAGATAATCTCTGCTGGAATTGGTACGATGCCGGGGATGATGGCAAGCCCTAATACTATAGAAGTGATGAAAATGGAAGGGGTTGACGTCTCCAGCCACCGGGCACAACTTGTAACGGAAGATATGATTAAAGATGTAGATTTGGTTTTGGGGATGGAACCCGTCCATGTTGCTACGGTTTTAAGCATGACGCCAGAGGCGAAGGACAAAACATTTCTTTTGTTGGAATACGTTTATAAAAACGAAAATGATAAACCAACGAATATCGCGATATCGGACCCTATAGGCAAACCCAAGGAAGTTTATGAGTCAGTTTTTATGACGATAAAAGATGCAATAGAAAGGTTGGTAAAAAGAATATGCGGATCGCAATAGGCGCTGATCATGGCGGATTTGAATTAAAGGCCAAGATAATAAAATATTTAAGGAGAAAAGGACATACGGTCAGGGACTTCGGCACGTTTTCACCCGAGTCGTGCGATTATACTAAATATGGATTCATTGTTGCTCGTGAAGTCGGAAGAGGAAAATATTCACGTGGTATATTAATTTGTAAAAGTGGCGTTGGAATGTCGATTGTCGCGAATAAAGTTCATGGCGTTCGAGCAGTTGCAGCCCCTGATATGAAGGTTGCGAAGTTCTCTCGCGAACATAACGATTCAAATGTGATTGTATTCGGTTCGAAATTTATAAAGACAGAAAAGGCAAAACGGATTTTGGACGTTTGGTTTAAGACGAAGTTCTTAAGCGGAAGGCACTTAAGACGCGTTAGGCAAATAAGGGATATAGAAGATAAGATAATGTGAACAGGGATTAAACCTGTTTGATTTAAGGAGGAGGTCTAACGGGATGAAGCGATTGAAAGAGGTTGATCCTGAAATTTATGAAGCAGTATGTAACGAGACTCGCCGAGAGGAAGAGAATCTTGAGTTAATTGCAAGCGAAAATTTCTGTAGCCATGCTGTCCTGGAAGCGCAGGGTTCGGTTCTGACCAATAAATATGCAGAGGGATATCCAGCGGCGCGATGGTATGGCGGCTGTGAGTATGTTGACGTCGCTGAGCGGCTTGCGATTGAACGAGCGAAGCAATTATTTAAAGCGGAACATGCAAATGTCCAGCCGCACTGCGGTTCCCAGGCAAATATGGCAGTGTATTTCGCGATGCTAAATCTCGGCGATACGGTAATGGCACTGGATTTAGCTTGCGGGGGTCATCTTACTCACGGGCATAAGGCAAATTTCTCTGGTAAGTATTTTAAGATTGTGCCATACGGAGTAAATCGCAGGACCGAGATATTAGATTACGATGAGATTTTAAGTTTAGCGAAGGAACATAAGCCGAAGATGATCTTAGCGGGCGCAACTGCCTATCCGCGCGCAATCGATTTTAAAAAGTTTAGAGAAATCTGCGATGAAGTTGGAGCATACCTTTTAGTTGATATGGCACACTTCGCAGGGTTAGTTGCGGCTGGAATTCATCCCGACCCTATTGCATACGCTGAGTTCGTAACCTCAACAACGCATAAGACATTGAGAGGACCGCGCGGCGGGATGATACTTTGTAAAAAAGAATTTGCCAAAAAGATAGACACAATGATTTTCCCTGGCATTCAAGGAGGTCCATTAATGCATGTAATTGCAGCGAAGGCGGTAGCATTCAAGGAAGCATTGCAACCTGAATTTAAGGATTATCAGAAGCAAGTTCAGAAGAATGCGCGCGCTTTAGCCGAGGATCTTCAAAAACGAGGTTATAGAATCGTATCGGGTGGCACCGATACACACTTGCTATTAGTTGACTTGACCAAGAAGGGTCTAACCGGAAGAGATGCACAAGAGGTGTTAGATAGAGCGCAGATAACAGTTAATAAAAATTTAATTCCGTATGATTCAAAGTCCTCAGCTGTGACGAGTGGAATTAGATTAGGAGTGCCCACGGTTACTACGCGCGGGATGAAAGAAGACCAAATGGATGAGATAGCAGGACTTATGGATGAGGTATTAAGTAACATCGTTGATGATGCAGTGATAAATTCGGTTAGACGAAAGGTTGCTGCTTTGGTTGAGAAGTTCCCAATTTATCGCGAATTACTTACTTAAAGGTCAGATATGGAAAAGAAAATAAAACGGCCTAATTGGGATGAATATTTTTTAGATATTGCCAAACTTGTTTCGAAGCGCTCGACTTGTTTAAGACGGCAGGTCGGTGCATTAATTGTGAAGAAGAGGAGAATTTTAACAACCGGATATAATGGCACCCCTACTGGAATTACCCACTGTGAGGTAGCAGGTTGTTTGCGAGAGAAATTGAAAGTCCCATCTGGTGAAAGGCATGAATTGTGTCGCGGGTTGCATGCGGAGCAAAATTCAATAATTCAAGCGGCACTTTACGGAGTCAACATCGAAGGTGGAACTTTATATTGCACAGTTCAGCCATGCTCAATTTGTGCGAAGATGCTTATAAACGCTGGGATAAAAGAGATCGTTATGGAATCAGGATATCCGGATAAGATGGCGAAAGAATTTTTTGATGAAGCGGGCATCGTAATCAGAGCGTTAAAGAGGAGCAAAAGAAAATGAAGTGCCCATTTTGTGGAGATTTAGAAGATAAAGTAATCGACTCGCGAATATCGACGGAAGGTGATACGATTAGGCGGCGAAGGGAATGCTTGAAGTGTCAGAAGAGATTTACCACTTACGAACGGCTTGAGGAAATTCCACTTATGGTGATTAAAAAAGACAGTCGCCGCGAACCGTTTGATAGGAAAAAACTGCTCGCAGGAATTTTGAAGGCGTGCGAAAAACGTCCCATTCCGATGGAGAAGATTGAAGGCATGGTCGATGAAATTGAAAGG
>Ga0111183_1059_pt1 | contig 9910 bp, 8 predicted proteins | sample DeeMarSWOR324_28_FD_80238 | JGI IMG/M metagenome (GOLD analysis project Ga0111183, IMG submission 80238) | Omnitrophica WOR_2 bacterium SM23_29 | reverse complement strand
ACTTGTTAAACAACTCCAGGAACAGGGGATAATTATAAAGGGACATAGCTTACCGGGCATTGCTGAAGAAGCACCCGGCGCATATAAAGATGTCACAAGAGTCGTCGATGTCGTCCATAACTCCGGCATCGCAAAAAAAGTTGCGATGACAAAACCATTGATTTCCATCAAGGGATAGAAAGAAGTCAAAAAAGCCAAAAAAGCAGCAATTTAGGTATATCCGTCGAAAACCCCTACCTATAGGGATTAGAATTTCCAAAAAGCCCAATATATAGTATTTTTTTCTTGACAAGGTAAAAAGGGGGTGTTATACTTAATATCGGAAAGGAGGAATAAGGTTATGGATACTAAGCTTCAGGGCGTATTATCCCCCAATTCGTACAAGGTATTAGAGAAACGTTATATGCGAAAGGATGCAGAGGGCCGCGTTATTGAAACACCCGAGGAGTTATTTCGCCGGGTTGCGCATAATATCGCAAGCGCGGATTTGGCCTATGACCCAAATGCGGATGTCAAAAAATTAGAGGACGAGTTTTACGCAATCATATCTAATTTAGAATTCTTGCCGAATTCGCCAACTTTGATGAATGCCGGTCGCGAACTCCAACAATTGTCTGCCTGTTTTGTATTACCGGTTGAGGATTCGATGGAGTCGATATTCGAGGCGATAAAGAATACCGCACTAATTCATCGTTCAGGCGGCGGCACCGGTTTTTCATTTTCGAAATTGAGACCCAAGAATAGCATGGTGAAAACGACGGGCGGAATTGCAAGCGGTCCGGTTTCGTTTATGAAGGTATTCGACGCTGCAACCCATGCCGTAAAACAGGGCGGAACGCGACGCGGCGCTAATATGGGAATTCTGCGTATCGACCATCCTGATATTTTGGAGTTCATAACATGCAAGGAGTCCGACAAAGAGATTACGAATTTCAATATCTCGGTCGCATTGACCGAAGATTTCATGAAGAAGGTCGAGCACGATGAATATTACGATTTAATCACGCCGCATACAAAGAAGGTGGTCAGTCAACTCAGGGCGCGCGAAGTATTTAATACCATTGTGAAGATGGCATGGAAGAACGGTGAACCGGGAATAATTTTCATCGATAGAATTAATAAATCTAATCCTACTCCGAAGCTTGGGCAAATTGAATCGACTAACCCATGCGGCGAACAACCACTTTTGCCATACGAGAGCTGCAACTTAGGCTCGATGAATCTTTCCAAAATGGTCAAGCGCATCGACGAAAAATACCAGATCGATTGGGAGAAGTTAGGCAAGACTATCCATTTGGCCGTCCATTTTCTTGATAACGTAATAGATATGAATAAATTTCCGCTACGTCAGATCGAGGATATGACCGAGGCGAATAGAAAGATAGGCTTAGGCGTTATGGGCTTTGCCGAGATGTTGATTAGATTGGGCATCCCTTATAATTCGGAAGAAGCGATCCAGACAGCTGAGAAAGTGATGTCCTTTATTCTGGAGGAGGCGAAGAGGCAGTCTCAGGCACTTGCGGAAAAGCGGGGACCATTTCCAAATTTCGAAAATTCAGTTTACGCCGGCGGGCCCAAGTTGAGAAATTCAACCTTGACTACAATCGCGCCGACCGGAACCCTATCCATAATCGCCAATACCGCAAGCGGGATCGAACCTTTGTTTGCGATTTCTTACTATCGGGAAGTAATGGATAAGACCAAATTAGTTGAGGTCAATAAGATATTCGAAGAGGTAAGCAAGCAGAGAGGATTCTATTCCGAGAAGCTGATGGAGACAATAGCCGAGAAAGGTGGAGTGCACGATATCGAAGAGGTTCCCGAAGACCTACGACGCGTATTCGTTACAGCCCACGATATAGTTCCTATTTGGCACGTAAGGATGCAGGCAGCTTTTCAAAAATACACCGATAACGCCGTCTCTAAAACGGTAAACTTTACATATGAAACAACCCCTGAAGATGTTCGTGAAGTATACCTTTTGGCATACAAGATGGGTTGTAAAGGCGTTACTATCTATCGTGACAGGAGTCGCGAAGAACAGGTGCTGTATATTGCCCGACCAAGGGGAAGGTCGGTTGAAGAGACGAACAACAATTTAGATGAAGAGAAGGAAAGTTCTAAGAAAGAGGATGTCGTTGAAGAGCAAGAGAAGGCAAGGACGTCTCCGCGCCCACGACCAGAGGTAACCAGGGGCACGACCACGAAGATTTTAACCGGTTGCGGCAACTTATATGTAACTATTAATGAAGACGAAAATGGCGAGCCGTTTGAGGTATTTACGCAGATGGGCAAGGCAGGCGGTTGCGCCGCCAGCCAACTGGAGGCGATCGGAAGGCTCGTCTCATTAGCGTTAAGGTGCGGGCTCGAGGTCCGTTCAGTAATTGAGCAATTAAACGGCATTCGCTGTCCGTCTCCGTCCTGGCAGAAAGGCGGACGCATCTTCTCCTGCGCTGATGCAATTGCGAAAGTTGTCGAAAGGCGCCTCTTAAAGAAGGCAAAAGAGGAGAAGGAATTTAAAATCGAAGATACCCCGCCTGCAAACAAACTCAAGGCAGGAAACGTAGTTGGCGTATGTCCTGACTGCGGCGGCGCGTTGCAACACGAAGAAGGCTGTATGGTCTGCAAAGCCTGCGGCTATTCCAAGTGCGGGTAAGATGATAAAGCCGGACCATTGGATTAAAAGACAGGCCCTTGAGAATAGGATGATAGAACCCTTCGTGGATCATCAGGTTTCCAAGGGCCATATCAGTTATGGACTTTCAAGTTTTGGATATGACATAAGGGTTGCCGATGAGTTTAAGATATTCACCGACGTAAACACTACCGTTATCGACCCCAAAGGCTTCGATGAGAAGTCCTTCATAAATTATAAAGGAGATGTTTGTATAATCCCTCCGAATTCCTTTGCTCTGGCCCGCTCCCTAGAATATTTCAGGATGCCCAGAGACACAATCGCGATCTGTCTCGGCAAATCCACATACTGCCGTTGCGGCGTAATCGTAAACGTAAGCCCATTGGAACCCACGTGGGAGGGTTTCCTTACGATGGAGATTTCGAATACCACACCCCTTCCGGTTAAAATCTACTCGAACGAAGGGATAGCGCAACTTCTATTTTACGAAAGCGATGAGGAGCCAAAGGTTGCCTATAAGGATAGAAAGGGTAAATATCAGAAACAGCGAGGAATAGTCCTTCCTAAGGTAAAGTGATATAGCGGGCGGAGAGTCGACACTAAAATTGAAGTTAGTCCTTCCGGTTTTAAATTTTAATCTAGGGTATACATTAGAATGCGGCCAGGCGTTTCGCTGGGAAAGATACCCCCGCACCAAAGGTTTCGACGCGGGGGTTTATTACGGAATAATCGGCCGGGCGCTTGTGAAGGTAAGGTATGATAACCCTCATCTTATCCTCGAGTCGGATGCGCCTCTGGATAAGGAGGAAATTTCGGAATATTTCGGATTGAACGATGATTTAAAGAGGATATTGGGCGAAATAGACGTTGATAAAAATATCCATAAAGCGATTGCGAAATTCAGGGGCTTACGGATTTTAAAACAGGAGCCCTGGGAGTGTTTGGCGTCTTATATCTTATCCATTAATAATAACATACCGCGCATTAAAATTTTAATCGAAAGATTATCGGAACTTTTTGGAAGTAAGCTTTCGTTAGACGGTATCAAACGGCATACTTTTCCAAAGCCGGATAAAATTGCGAATGCGGATTTGAAGACCTTAAAAGGGCTGAAGTTAGGCTTTAGAGCAAGATTTTTAAAAAATGCTGCCAGAAAGATAGCACACAAGAAATTTAGCCTTGAAGATTTAAAGAACTTAAGTTATGATGAAGCGAAGGAGAGGTTAATTTCGTTGGAGGGCGTGGGAGAAAAGGTTGCGGATTGCGTATTGTTGTTTTCGTTTAAGAAATACGAGGCATTTCCTGTTGATGTGTGGATAAAGAGATATATGGAAAGCACATATTTTAATAGGAAGAAGGTTTCAGCGAAGAGAGTCGGGGAATTTGCGCGGCAACATTTCGGCCGCTACGCCGGCTACGCGCAAGAGTACCTATATCATTATGTGAGGTGCAAATGAAAAAGATAATTTACGTTGTTTTGGATGGACTGGGTGACAGGCCATGCAAGGAATTCGGCGGGAAGACGCCGCTTGAAGCAGCGGAGAAACCTAATATGAATTCGCTGCTTAAGAAGGCGAAGACGGGCGTTGTCTACACGGTAGGCAAAGGCATAGCCCCCGAATCGGATGTGGCTGTGATTTCCATATTAGGCTACGATGCGCACAAATATTATACCGGAAGAGGGCCGTTGGAATCTTACGCAGAAGGTTTGGAAGTAAATGACGGCGATTTGGCATTCCGGGTAAATTTTGCGACGCTCGGAAAAGATAACGAGATACTGGATAGAAGGGTCGGCAGGAATTTGACTACCGATGAGGCGAGTGCGCTCGCGAAGGATATAAACGAGAAGGTAAAGCTCACATCGTACCCGACTACGTTCAAATTTAAAAACACAATAGGGCACAGGGGAATTTTAGTTATATATAGAAAGGACGGCAAGAAATTAAACGCCGAGATAACAAATACCGACCCTGCCTATGATAAACACGGCGTCTTCGGCGTTGCAAAGGCCGAATTCGACAATTTCGTTTTGGAAGCCAGACCGACCTCTGGATTTGAAAGCGATGAAGAGGCGATTGCGGCCGCTAAATTGATAAATGAATTTACCAAGAAGTCGATCGAGGTCTTAAACGCCTCCGAAATTAATAAAAGACGAATCAGCGAAGGAAAATTGGCGGGTAATCTCATCCTCTCAAGGGACGCAGGCGATAGGTTACCTAAATTTCCGCCAATACATAAAGAATACGGCGTAAAATTCGGTTGTTTTGTTGAGATGCCGGTTGAAAAGGGCATTGCCATATTAACCGGAATGGATGTCGTTGGACTTCCGCTTCCAACAGGGAATTTAAAAGATGATTATACGCTTCGCGCAAGAAAAGTAATTGAGGTAATAAATAATTACGGCGGTTTGTATATACATATAAAAGGGCCTGATGAACCAGCGCATGATGGAAATGCATTGAAGAAGAAAGATTCCATCGAAGCGATTGACAAATTTTTCTTTTCGGAATTGTTAAAGTCAATCAAATTAGAAAAAAATATCATCGCAATCACTTCGGACCATTCGACCCCCTGTCATTTGAAGGCGCATTCGGATGATCCCGTACCGCTTTTGATCGCATCTGAAGGCATAATTTCCGACGGAACAGCCGATTTTTCAGAAAAATTCTGCGCGAAGGGAAGTTTGGGCGAGTTGGAAGGCAAAAATTTGATGTCGTTATTTATAGAATTTGCGAAGTAGGATTTTTTTAAGAAAATTTATAAAAAATGCTTGACAAATTTATAATTTGTGTTACACTGAATTCAGAAAGTTAAATATTTGTGTATCAAAAAGATAAGAAAGGAGGGAAAAGATGGCAGTAGGGCAAGTGTTTGTGGATACGCTAGCTACTTTCCTTGACAGAATAGCGCAGTTCTTGCCGGCCTTACTTGGTGCGATATTAGTACTAATTTTAGGTTTGGTGATTGCTAAATTGGTCCAAAAGGTCATAACGCAAATCCTAAAGATTGCCCGTTTAGACATCCTCTCCGAAAAGGCCGGGATAGCGAGCATCTTGGCAAAAGGCGACATTAAATATACCCTATCAGAGCTTATCGGTGTAATAACTTATTGGCTATTGATATTGACGGTCGTAATCGCAGCGTTAGATACATTGAATCTAAAGGTTGCAGCGGAATTATTGGATAAAGTCGTTCTATACGTTCCCAATGTCATACTTGCCGTATTCATCTTAGTGTTAGGGTTATTTTTCGCCGCTTTAATCGGCTCCATTGTTAGGACGACCGCATCGAATGCTGGATTAGCATACGCTAAGAATCTAGGTCAGATAGCGCAGGTCGTGATCGTTGTCTTCTCGATATTGATTACATTGAGCCAATTAGGTGTCAGGACAGTGATATTAGACCAAGCGATTTTAATCTTTTTGGCCTCGTTAGGGTTGGGTCTGGCACTTGCGTTTGGTATGGGCTCTAAAGATACCGCTGGCAAGATAATGTCTGATCTGGTCGATAAGTGGAAAAAGAGATAAGGAGGAAGGCGTAGTAAAAATTGAATAGTTTTGAGGAGGTTTCTTAAAGAAGGGACTTCAGAAGAAGGGGAGGTCCCTTCTTTTTTTGTTCCAAAAAGTTAAAACGATGGCACATATTGCGAGAAAGAAAAGAAGGCGACACAAAATAGTGGGTTTAACCTATGATTTGAGGGACGAATATATCTTCAAGAAAGGCGACCCAGAAGACGCGAATGCCGAATTTGACCATCAAGATACCGTAGAAGTAATAAAAGAGGCAATAGAATCAGGCGGTCATAAGGTTGACATGATCGGAAACGTGAATAATCTTCTGCACCGTTTAAAAGATTTAAATGTCGATATCGTATTTAATATATCCGAGGGTCTATTTGGACGCAATCGTGAATCGCAAGTACCAATAATCTTGGAGATGATGGGCGTGCCTTTTGTTGGCGCCGATGGACTAACATTGGGACTTACTTTAGATAAGGTTATGGCCAAGAAGGTATTAATTTCGGAGGAAATCCCGACACCTCAGTTCTTTGAGGTTTCAAAGTTAAAGAGCATAAATGGGGTAGGTATAGGTTTTCCGCTGATCGTAAAACCCAGATATGAAGGTTCGAGTAAGGGTATAAGTGACGATTCCGTCGTAAATGATCACCGCCGGTTGAGGCGACGGGTAGAGTGGATTATCAATACTTATAAACAACCTGCTTTGGTTGAAAAATTCATAACCGGTTCTGAGTTTACCGTTCCCATCATCGGCAATGAAAAGCCATGGGTATTACCCGTCGTTCAAATCCGGATAGATGGAAAATTATATTTGGGCGACTTATGTTATACATTTTCGAGGATAAGGTCGGATACGCTCGATTACGTTTGTCCGGAAGGACTCTCTAAGTCCCTTGAAAGAAAGATAAAGGAGGTAGCCCTTAAGGCCTATCAGGCGGTTGAGTGCAGAGACTTCGGCAGAGTCGATATCAGGGTTGATAAGAGGCGCAATCCCTATGTCTTGGAGATAAATCCGCTTCCCTCACTTTCAACAGAAGATGTGTTTATGACGGTTGCAAAAAAGGTGGGCATAACCTATAACGAGATGGTGAACAGAATATTAGATTACGCCCTAGAAAGGTACGGGATTAATTAAAGATGGGATTAAAAGTAGCACTTATTTATAATTTAAAGAGAGACGTAAAGAATAACGATTTACCTCTCGATTATTATTCTGAATTCGATAGCAAGGAGACGATAAGATCGATAGCAGGCGCGCTACGTTCCGGCGGCCACGAAGTATTTTTGGTTGAGGCGGATAAGGGAATTTTGAACTGGTTCCAAAATAATAAAGTCAATGTCGTATTTAACATAGCCGAAGGGCTGTATGGCGAATCGAGAGAATCTCGGGTACCTGCGATATTGGATTTTCTGGATATTCCATATACCGGCTCAGGGGTCCTGACGTTGGGCTTGGCGCTTAATAAGGCATTGACCAAAAAATTATTGGAGCAGGCTAAAATCCCGACGCCAAAATATAAATTGTTTAAGACGCCGAATGACGTTTCAGATTTTGGTAGAAGATATCCTTTGATAGTTAAACCAAACAGCGAGGGCTCTGCGAAGGGCATTTCGATTTCAAGCGTGGTCTGGAATAAGGCAGAACTTATCCGCGAGGTTGAACGGACGTACAAGGTTTATAATCAAGAAATACTTGTTGAGGAATTTATAGAGGGCAAGGAATTGACCGTCGGGATATTAGGAAATGGCTCTCCATTTGTGCTGCCGATTCTTGAAATAGATTTTTCAAGCTGTAAACCGTCGGGAGAATATTTTTATACGTGGAAGGTCAAGGAATACGAGAAAGAGGTCGAAGAAAGTTTGGGCCTAACCCCGATCTGGCATTGTCCCGCCAGGTTGAGCGAAGAGGAGAGCCGCAAGGTAACAGACGTCGCTTTAAAGGCACATTCTGTTATTGGCTGCGTAGATTTCTCGCGGGTCGATATAAGGTTAAGCAACGAAGGGATCCCTTATGTTTTGGAAGTAAATCCGCTGCCAGGTTTAGATCCAAAGGATTCTAATCTTCCGTATATTGCCAAATGCGCTGGCTTAAGTTACGCAGATTTAATAAATAAAATTTTGGAATTGGCGTTAGAACGGCGTAAATTAAAAGCCCGAGATTTGGCCTTAGAGGAAAGGAGCGTACATTGATAAACGGTATAAGCACATTGGTGGAACGTTGGAAGGATATTGCAGAAAGCGATTGGGAAGATTGGCATTGGCAGATTCGAAATAGGATAACCACTTATGATGGCTTGAAGGATATAATTCAACTTACTCCGCCGGAGGAAATTGCTGTTAAGAGGATAAAAGGGCGATTGTTGATGGCAATAACTCCTTATTGGGCAGCGCTTATGGATCCGATAAGACCAACTTGCCCTATCAGAAGACAAGCTGTCCCCTTGGCCGACGAATTCAACGTCTCGCCCTACGATATGGAAGACCCTTGCGGAGAGGACAGAGATTCGCCCGTCCCTGGATTGGTCCATAGGTATCCCGACAGGGTTTTGCTTTTAGTTACAGAGAAGTGCGCCGTATATTGCCGACATTGTACTCGCCGAAGGCTCGTCGGCTCTGAAGTACACCTTCCGTCGCGGGGTAATAGTTTAGATTTGGCGTACGAATACATTAAATCGAATCGCAGGATCAGAGACGTTTTGATATCCGGCGGAGACCCTTTGATGTTGCCGGATGAGACGATAGATAATATTTTGAAGAACTTAAGAGCCATACCGCACGTCGAATTCGTCCGCATAGGAACGAGGATGCCGGTTACCTTACCGATGAGAGTGACCGAAGAGCTTATCTCTATCTTTAAAAAGCATTCTCCGATATGGTGTTCTTTGCATTTCAATCATCCGAAGGAGGTCACCAAACGCGTCAAAAAAGCATGCGATATGCTCTCCGATTCCGGCGTTCCTCTGGGGAGCCAGACGGTTTTATTAAGGGGCGTAAACGACAGGCCCTATACGATGAGGAGATTAATGCACGAGTTGTTAAAGATACGCGTTCGCCCATATTACATTTACCAATGCGATCCCGCCAAAGGCATAAGCCATTTTAGGACTTCGGTTTCAGTTGGCATAAATGTTATGGAAAAATTGCGAGGACACACCTCTGGATATGCAGTTCCCTCTTACGTCGTAGATGCGCCGGGCGGAGGCGGAAAAATCCCAGTTGCTCCAAATTATGTAATTTCGCAAGCGAAGGGCGTATTTACCCTAAGGAATTACGCCGGCAAGATATTTACCTACCACGAACCGACCGAAGAGGCACAGATAAGGCGCATTGTGCCCAAACAAGACAAAAAACAAGAAAAACAAGCCGAAGCGAAGTCCTTGCGTAATTTCGCTGCATAATTTCACAATATCTTAAGGTAATTTAAGTGAAGATAGCGATTATTGGTTTACTCGATAGCGGTAAGACCACCGTATTTAATGCATTAAGCCGCCAGAATATTCCCCTCGAAGAATACGCATCGATTGATAAACCGAAGATACATTTAGGTACGGTTCACGTCCCCGACGCAAGGCTAGAGGAACTTGCCTCGGTTTTTAAACCTAAGAAGACCACTTATGCGGAACTTACCTTTGTGGATGTTGCGCATCCACCCGTTCAAAAAGAGACGGCCACAGTTAAAAAAGATTCCGATCCTTCCTTGGCGAGGGAAGCGGATGCCTTCGTTCATGTGGTTCGCGCATTTGATGACCCGAACGTA
>Ga0111183_1122_pt1 | contig 9914 bp, 10 predicted proteins | sample DeeMarSWOR324_28_FD_80238 | JGI IMG/M metagenome (GOLD analysis project Ga0111183, IMG submission 80238) | Omnitrophica WOR_2 bacterium SM23_29 | reverse complement strand
CGCTCTAACATCCCTGAAAGTGATTGAAGGCCTATATCATACGTTCCACCGTCGCCACCTATCGCGACGAATCTAAATTCTTCCTTTAACTTTCCACGATGCCTTAAAGATTTGTATGCGGCTTCGGCACCCGATACTGTGGCCGCTACGTTTTCAAACGCACAATGGATATACGAACATCTCCAGGCGGAATAAGGATGAACTGTCGTCGAGACCTCCATACAACCGGTCGCGCATCCGACGACAAGCGGAATATCCTGAGCCAAACTCATCTGGCGAACAATAATCGGCGCGCCGCAACCAGCACAAAGCCGATGCCCGCCTGTCAAAACCTCTTGTCGTTTTACGAGTTCCTTTAAATTCGCCATTACTCCCTCACGCCTAAATACGTGACCTTTTCTTTAATTTTTCCTGTCTTTGCAATTTCTAACGCATCAGAGTAAACGTGATTTATATCATCAATGCCAATATCGCGGCCACCGAGTCCGTAGATATAATTTACGACGGGGATACTTGATTTATTATAAAGTGTAGCTCTGATCTCATTATATAATGGACCGCCTATTGCGTTTAACGCGTCGGCACGGTCTAAAACCGCAATTGCCTTTAAGTGTTTTAACGAAGATAAAATTTCCTCCTCAGGGAATGGCCTGAAGACACGAATTTTCAAAATTCCTGCTTTTATATTTTTTGCACGAAGTAAATCGACGGCTGCGCGTACAGTCCCGGCGGTAGAACCCAACGCGACGATCGCAACTTCCGCATCACTCAATTTATATCCCTCTAAAAGTCCATACTCACGTCCGAAAACTTTCGTGAATTCCTTCGCTACCTTCGGGATGACGCGAACGGCGTTACGCATTCCTTCAGCTTCCTGCCGCCTGTGTTCGAAATAATAGTCGGTTAAATCAAAAGTCCCGAACGTAACGGGATTCTTTGAGTCAAGTAAAGTATATCTTGACTTGTGCTCACCAATGAATTTCTTCACATCTTCGTCGGCGTAAACTGTAATATTTTCAACAGCATTACTTATTATAAACCCGTCGTAATTTACCATTACGGGCAAAAACACATCTTGGTCTTCTGCAATCCTTACTGCTTGAATCATATTGTCATAGATTTCCTGCACGTTTTCCGCCCAGAGCTGAATCCAGCCCGAATCGCGCGCGCCCATCGCGTCTGAGTGGTCGCAGTGGATATTTATAGGGCCTGATAATGCGCGGTTTACAACGGGCATCACAATCGGCAAGCGGTAGCTGGCAGCGATGTAACATACCTCCCACATCAACGCCAGACCTTGCGAGGAAGTCGCAGTAATTACGCGCGCTCCAGCACAAGATGCGCCGACGCATGCGGACATCGCCGAATGCTCGGATTCAACCAATACCATCTCGGTATCGATTACGCCGTCGGCAACGTATTGCGCAAATTTCTCCATAAGCGATGTCTGCGGCGTAATCGGATATGCCGCGACCACATCGGGATTTATTTGCTTCATCGCATATGCGCCTGCATCATTTCCTGTAAGCGCTAATACTTTCTTGCTCACTTTTCTTCCTTTTCCATTTTGATGGCTTGCACTTTAGGCGGACACACCGACATACAAAGACCGCAACCTTTACAATGGTCGTAATCAATTCCTGCGACCTTCCCATCCTTAATCAAAATGCTTGAATCAGGACAATGAATCCAGCACATATAACATTGAATACACTTATCTTCAGACCAAATCGGTTTAAACGTGCGCCAAGTTCCGCTGTTATATTTCATTGCGCTGCCCGCTTCGGGATTCACCCCGCCTATCGGCATCTCCTTCCAACCGGGCTGACGTTTCTTCTCCTTCGTAGCCATCTTATTCTTGCTTTACCTCTTTATACGCCTGTTCGATTGCCTCTATATTGCCCTTTATAACCTCAGGCGTAAATTTCTTCGCGAAATTTTCCTTAAATGTTTCGATTAAATTTTCCAATTTCATAATTCCTGTCGCCTTAATCATTGCTGCAACCATGGGCATATTAGGGATGTTGCGTCCCAATTTCCCGACGGAAATGGTCGTCGCGTCAACGGTAAATACTTTACCGCCCTCCAATCCGATTTTATCCCTCAATTCTTTTGGGGAACGCGATGTATTGATGACGACGACGGAATCGGATTTTAAGCCCTCCGAAATATCAACCACGTCTAATAAGGTAGAGTCCAAAACGACAACGTAGTCAGGTGCAGTAATAGCGCAGTGTATCGTAATCGGTTTTGAGCTTATCCTTGTAAAACTTCTGACAGGAGCACCTGTCCTCTCCGCGCCAAACTCAGGGAAGGCCTGAATATTTTTCCCTTCGCGAAGGGCTGCTTCAGCCAAAAGTCGCGCCGCAGTAACAGCGCCCTGTCCGCCTCTTCCGTGCCAGACTACTTCGATCAGTTCTTTCATAACCTATGCAGCGCCTATCATCTCTGGTGTTTCATTATTATTCAAATAATACGCCATAAATGAGGATGCCGAAAGCAATCCAAAATACGCGTATAAAATACATCCTAAAAGTTCGGTTAAAATCTTTTCCAAGTTAGTAATTCCAATTCTTTTTAATACATAATTCAAGAGCGCATAAATTATTCCCACCACCAAAAAAATCGCTAACGCGATTATAAAAAGCAAGGCCAGGAGCCCAACTACTTTTGCAAATCTTTTCCCAACGAATAAAAAGCTCTCTGCTATTGCCTTAAAGATCTTTGCATCCTTTGCTACAATGATAGTCCATGAAAATGAGAACAAAATAAATAAAGCTATCCCTAATATGGACAACACAATCGAGGTAGACCCTAGCACCGCGGATGCCAGCCAACTCCTTCTTGCAACCATAAAGGCGCCGCTCAAAAGCGCTGCTGATAAAACAGCCATAATCCAAAGCGGAACTCCAACCACAACATTTAACCCAAGTTGCCTTAAAAAATATCTATTGCAATTTCCAAAGAACCTCCTAAATTTGACCTGCACATGCTTGATCCTATCGTGCGCAAAACCCAGCACGCCACCCCAAAGATAACTTAATCCAAAGACCGATATAAAAAATATAAGCCAAATTACGCCCCACTCTCCATGCGTCCGAGATAGCGGCGGAATATCTTCGATAGGGGCAACGAAAAATCTCATTACAGCGTTAAAGAGAAAAAGAACTAAGATTATGTGCCAACCTTTATGGGCTACGCGAAAACCCTGCCCCACCGCTTTTGCGACCTTCATAAAAAGGCCTCCTTGTATCTGATTTTTGGCACGTTAGCCCTAGATTTTACCAGCAAGACCCTAATATTGTCAAGAATTTAATCTTTGACCTCGCGTCTACCCTCTAAGGCACGGGCTAAGGTCGCCTGGTCAGCGTACTCAAGATGTGAACCAACCGGAAGACCATAAGCAATGCGGGTTGTCTTAACTCCTTGATTTTTAAGGAGTTTCGTGAGGTAGAGTGCCGTTGTCTCACCCTCAGTATCGGAATCAGTCGCTATTATAACTTCCTTTATCTTCTCGGCTTTGATTCGGCGGATGAGTTCTTTTATCTTAAGTTCATCTGGACCTATTCCATCGAGGGGTGAGATAGCGCCAAGCAAAACATGATAAAGACCTTTGTATGTGCCGGTCTTTTCTATCGCTAGGATATCGTTTGGCTCCTCAACTACCAGAATAGTGGCTTTATCACGTCCCGGGTCGTTGCAAATGTGGCAGGTATCGCCCTCACTTAAATTGTAACAGGTCTTACAAAAAGTGATTGTCTCCTTCAATCTTATAATCCCATCGGAAAGCGCCTTCGCATCCTCTTTGGGCGATTTCAAGATATGAAGCACTAACCTCTCAGCCGATTTCTGCCCTATGCCGGGAAGTTTGGTGAGCTCCGATATTAACTTCTCCATAGATTTTGTATAACCGGGCATCTAAAATAAAACCTTTTTAGGTGGGCTCTTTCTTCTTTAAATTTCCGCCGAAGATATTAAGTGCGGACTTTATGACCTCGTGCGTCTCTTCCTTATGTTCGTCTTGAGCTAAACTTTCAACCGTAACTTTTTTCTCCAACTCATCAACGATCTTAAATTCGACACGCAGTTCTTGATTTAAAATTTCCTTTAACGCCCTTTCTATGACTTTCTTGTTGTCGTTCGCCTCGAGCGCTTCTTTATTAAACCTATTTTCCCTTGCGAATGCAATTGTAAGGATTCTATTTTCTAAATTGAGAGGTTGTGCTGCCTGCAAAAATATCGCAACCGACATCTTCTTCGCAGCTATGACTCGGATTAAGTTAACCCAAGTCTCACAGATCCTTTCCATTGAGACATCGGTGGGGTCTTTTTCCTCAACCTCGACCATAACATCCTTTTCTTGTTGAGGTAAGTTCTTCTCCGGTTCCTTTTCAATTTTTAAAGGCGTTCCTTCAAACCTTCTTTCCAAATCTGTAAGGCGATCTAAAATCGACGACAACGACGAGATATCCTCTTTTCGCGTGAGCCGTATCGCTGCTAATTCAAGTGGTATCCTTTGCGACGTCGCTCTGCGTACAGCATCCTGTGCATTCGTTAAAACGGTCAGCGTATAAAGCAAGCTCTCCATCGTAAATGATCTCGCTTGTTCGCAAATTCGCTCGACCATATCCTTCGGCAAATCTATAAGCGATGATAGGTCCTCGCCGACTTTCGCTATCAATAAATTCCTGAAATGTCCGACTAAAGAATTTAAAAATTGCGGTATGTCCTTGCCTGTGCTTATAAGTTGATTTACTGATTTTAAGATTCCGGATGTATCTTTTTTAATTACTTTGTTCGCGAAGTCAAATAGGATTTCCTGCCCGACCATTCCTAAAATTGATGAGGTGCTTTCCAAATCTATCTTCTTCCCGCAGAATGACGTAAGCTGGTCGAGCATCGATTCCGCATCGCGCATCGAACCCTCTGCTGCGCGCGCGATCGTATAAAACGCCTCCTCGTTTATATCCAGCTCTTCTTCTTTCGCAATCTCCCTTAATTTCCCAACAACCTCTTCCATCGTAAGGCGCCTAAAATCAAATCTTTGGCATCGCGAAAGGATTGTCGGTGGAACTTTATACGGCCTTGTGGTTGCGAATACAAAAATCACATGAGCGGGTGGTTCCTCTAAGGTTTTTAAAAGCGCGTTGAACGCTTCCTCGGTCAGCATGTGGACTTCGTCGATGATATAGACCTTGAATTTTCCGCGGGCAGGTCCAAACTTGACATTTTCACGCAGAGTGCGGACCTCCTCTATTCCGCGGTTTGATGCGCCGTCGATCTCTATTACATCCAAATCTGTTCCTTTGAATGTTTCTTTGCAAGAATCACAAATTTTGCAGGGAGTTTGGGTAGGACCATCTTTACAATTGAGCGCCATTGCGAGTATGCGTGCGGTAGTAGTTTTTCCAACGCCGCGAGGACCAGAAAAAAGATATGCGTGGGCAACCCTATTCTGTGCGATTGCGTTTTTAAGCGTAGTAGTAACGTGTTCTTGGCCTAGTACTTTATCGAAATCCTTCGGCCGCCATTTGCGTGCGAAGACTATATATGACATTTAAAAAATATCCTTATGATTACAACTTAAATTGTAAAACAAAAACTGAAAATAGTCAAAGGAAAAATTTTTGTTTAATTTGAAAAATTAAAAAATGGCGGAGGGGCTGGGATTTGAACCCAGGGAGGAACTTTTGGTCCCTCAATCGCTTAGCAGGCGACTGCTTTCGGCCACTCAGCCACCCCTCCGTCAGGACTTCCTACGTTTATTTTTAAAAAATTCCGACAATAAAGAGCTGCATTCTTTCTTTAAAACACCGGACGTAATTCTTATTCTATGATTTAATTTTTTATTATTTGCGATATTCATAACAGAACCGCACGCGCCTGTCTTTGGGTCTTTCGCGCCATAGATTATGCGTTTGACTCGCGCAAGAACTAACGCACCTGCGCACATCGAGCACGGTTCAATTGTAACATATATAGAAGTGTCGAGCAATCTTTCGGATTTTAAATACGCCGTAGCTTCGGTTATCGCGAGCATTTCTGCATGCGCTGTTGGGTCCTTCAACATCACCGTTTGATTATGCGCCCGCGCAATTATCTTTCTTTTATGTACTATCACCGCGCCAACAGGGACTTCATCCTTATCAAATGCTTCCTTTGCTTCTTTTAAGGCCTCGGACATATAAATATTATCTATCTTACTCATAAAATAATAATTGGCGCGCCCGGGCCGGCTCGAACGGTCCGTAGACTGGTGCTCTATCCAATTGAGCTACGGGCGCAATCTTATACTTAACCTATACTGAATACAGAAGCAGTGCGCCAATGGCTAAAGCGATAAGAGCCAAGAGACGCAGGACTGAAAGCGGCTTTTTATCCCACCAATCAAGTATAGATTTTACCTTTTCTAAACCCAGGGCAAAAATAATAATACCGCCTAAAAGAACTAAAATACCCAATGTGACTATAGCGCCGACTAATCTACACTGTGAGGCGCTCAATAAAAGTACGACGCCGATTAAAAGCCTTAAAATACCTACTAGATAGAGCCTTTTGCCCTGTCCCCAGTAATTAATGACTCGCTTCATCGCTTCGGGGTTTAATAAAAAAATGATCCCCATAGCTACAATAACAATACCGATGAGTTTAACCAAAATGAGCATAACCATCCCTCCTTTTCTAAAGTTATTATATCACATTTTTAAAATTTGTAGCGATTCGGCACGAAAATCCCGAAATCTCCCAGTTCCTGTGGTAATTCATATAGTACTGCGGGAAACCTACAGTTTTGTTCGAATTTATTTTAATGTGAGCTCTTAAAATAATCAACTAAATTCCGACATACTACTCGTTCCAAAAATCGATCAACTTGACGAAAATGTATTTTGCTTGACAACGGAAACCCTAAAATTTAAGATAAATGACATAAACCGTAGAGGAAAAGATTAAGATGATAAACTCTAAAAGATTATTAGTAATTCTAATACTATTATTTTTATGCTCGGGCGATGTCTATGCGTATGTAGACCCTGGTTTTGCCGGTTCACTTTATCAGTTGTTTTACATCCTGATATTTGGCGTCATCGTTGTCTGGGTACTTAAACCATTCCGTTTCATCAAGGGACTATTTAAAAAAGATAAAACAAAAGAGAAGAGAAAAAACCATACCAAAAACAACTCTCATAAGACTGTCTAATTAGATGCGTAATATACCCTTAAAAGAAATCGTAACCAGCGAATCTTCTTATGTGGATCCAAATGGTTTTGTCTTTTTTTACCGCGGTGAGGTCTTACGCGCTATAAGCTCCCCGATGGAAGAATTCTACAGGTCGCTTTTTAAAAAAGGAGTTATAGATAAGCTCATCAGGAATAACGGCTTGATAGAATCGGAGATATCAGATTATGCTATTCCTGAACTTGGCTGTAAAATGGTTATCCGCCATCGTCCCATAAAATACATAAGCTACTGCGTAGAGTGGTCTCCATCTATGTTTAAAGATGCGGCTTTAACAATCTTAGATTTAAATACGGCTCTTTTAGAAGATGATTGCATGCTTCAAGATGCTTATCCATGGAATGTATTATTTGATTTATCCAAACCGGTTTTTATCGACTTCGCATCGATTGTTCCCGCAGACGATATACTGATCTGGCCTGCATACCAGCAATTTTTGAATTTCTTTATGTTTCCTCTTGAACTCATGGATATGGGTAAGGGTAAGGTTGCGCGAGCACTGCTTTTTGATCACATCAACGGAGTCACGCAGAAAGATTATATTAAAAATCTTTCCTGCAGCTATTGGCTGCGCCATCCTATAAGGTCGGGCCTGACCAGAATTTTAGATATCCTGGAAAACCGTTTAAGCCCTTCTTCTATTGCTAAGAAAAAGTTAAGAGGTTATCTTGAGAATGCTTCGCTTAAGATAAGCACGCCGGAATTACGTAAGAAGTTTACTGTTAGCCTGAAGAAAAAAATCTCGAAGTTTAATTTCCATAACTTATCCAGCACCTGGAAGGACTATTATAAAAATAAAGCTGATATTGTTGCCGATATAAAAGAAAGTTCATGCTGGAGTGAAAAACAGAAGACCGTTTCGAAATTATTGGATAGGTTAAATCCTCCGTCTTTTATAGATCTTGGTTGCAATATCGGTTGGTACTCTATTTTAGCTGCTCAGAAGAGAATCGGTGAAATAATTTCTATTGATTCTGATGAAGTGTGTATAGACATGCTCTACAAAGAGTGCGCCGATAATAAATTGCCAATTCTTCCCTTAATAATTAATTTGCTTAGTCCTACGCCTGCTTACGGATTTCTCTCAACCCAATTTAATTCTGCGATAGAAAGGCTTCGTTGTGATACTGTTTTGGCACTGGCAGTTACTCACCACTTGCATATTACAGGAAGGCAGAGTTATGACCAGATAGCCAATTTATTTAGAAGCTTAGGTCGCAGAGCAGTAGTTGAATACGTAGATAAAGAAGATGAGAAAGTCAAACTTATGGAGGTAGGGCGCAAGATAGACTATAATTTTGAATCGTTCTGCGCTTCTTTCAAAAAGGTCTTTAATTCTATCTCGGTTTTTCCTTCTGATTTACCAACGAGGCAAATCCTTCTGTGCGAATGAAAAAAACTCTTTTTCTCTGGTTACAGTTAAATCTGATTACGACATCGCTTATTCTGTTTTTTCACATCCTTAGCAATGACATATTGATGTACGAAGGTGATGTCCTCTCATCCGTTGCTTTTATATCGGGCATTTTATTTCTTACCTTACCGATAACTCTTATTCTGACCGTTATAGTTGTATTGCTAAATAAAATCGTTCCTGTACCTAATCCTTTTAAAAAGCTTGGAAAAGCTATATTGCCTTCTGTCTCGCGAGCCGTAGCCCAAAGCCCCGACGATCTCAAGCGTTCACTGAAGCAGATTTCTATTTTTGTATTTGTAATTGTGGTCTTTCTGTTCCCGCTTACAAAGCTTTCAATCTACGTTAAGCGCGAGGGTTTATATAGACGAAACATAATCGATTCCTCAAACGGGAAAAAAGGCGTAGTCCTTATAGTCTGTGACATGCTAGGAGCACAATATCTATCTATGTTTAATCCTGAAGCACAGGTTGATACGCCGCATCTTCGATCTTTTTCTGAAAAGTCTATCCTTTTTTCACATTGCCATTCAAATTCAACGGATACATATCAAGCCTTCAGAAATATCTATGCAGGTGTCTATGCAACAAAAAAGGCAGATCCAAAAAGAAATCTTATATCGCTACTTCAAAATGAGACAGTAAATGTAAAAATAATATCGTCGCACAGCAATAGTATGCCTGATGTTATGGGGCAATCTTATAGTGGCATAAGATCCTTGTTATTAACAGAGAATTATGCCTTTTTACCAAGATTGTTAGGGATTGATTACCATATATATAGATATCTTGGTCACAGAGTTTATAAAAGAAAAATGTTCAGGCTACTTAATAGTCTCTTTCCTCCTAAGGATCCTTTGGAGACGGTAACAGAAGAAATAGAGTATGCTATGGCTGATGATCGCAAGTTTCTTATAATCTGCCACTTCTTCATAACCGATTATGCGGCAGATTCTAATGATATTCCTCTCTGGCAGGATACTATTAAAAAAAATGAAAACGATATTCGCTCAAAGATAGATAAAGAGATAAGAAATAATTCTTATCGCTACTCCGAAGAACAAAAATGGTGGGTAGAAGAAAAAAGAGCTAAATATATTTCTAGCATTGAGCAACTGGACAAACGTTTTGGTTCCTTTTTTAAGATTTTTATCGAAAAAGGTTGGCATCGAGATGTCGATATCATTTTTACCGCTGACCACGGATGTTCTTACGAAGACGGTAAGATATGGTATGGGTATCATGTCAATGAGGCAGTGTCAT
>Ga0111183_1058_pt1 | contig 9997 bp, 13 predicted proteins | sample DeeMarSWOR324_28_FD_80238 | JGI IMG/M metagenome (GOLD analysis project Ga0111183, IMG submission 80238) | Omnitrophica WOR_2 bacterium SM23_29 | reverse complement strand
ACCTCTTCGAAGAAATCTAAATCCGCACATGCAGTAGTTGGATTGTGTGGATAGCTTATAAATAAAATCTTAGCCATCCTAGCTATTTCACGACCAAGGCTTTTTAGATCGGGTTTATATCCCTTCTCTTTAATGATTGGGATGCTATATAAAATTCCGCCGGCCATTATGGGACCATTAAAATGTACTGGATAACCAGGACTCGGAACAAGCGCTATATCATCGTTATTTAAAAATGTAAAACAAATGTTTGCTATACCCTCTTTTGAGCCGATCAAAGGCAACACCTCTGTCCGCGGGTCTAAGTCGACGTTGAACTTCATCTTATACCAATCCGCTATAGCTTTTTTAAAAGCTTTCTCCACATCGCCGGTCGGCCTTGAGTAACGATGGTTAGCGGCTAACTTGGCTTGTTTACAAAGCTCGTCAATAACATGTACAGGGCTTGGTAAGTCGGGATTGCCCATTCCCAAATCGATGACATCAACCCCCATCGACTTAGCCTTCTCTTTCAGTTCATCGATTATGGTAAATAAATATAACGGTAAGCGCTTTAGCCTGTTTGCTTCATGCATCTATTTATTCTCCCTCCTCATCAGAATAGCCTTCTTCCTCTATAGTAGCAAGAACTTCGCCAACCTCAACTATATCTCCTTCCTCAAAGAATACCTCGGATAATATCCCTGAACAGGGCGCTGGTATATTAAAGGTAGATTTATCAGTTACTATCTCAACTAAATCCTCGCCTTCCTCAACTCGATCGCCTTCTTCAAAATGCCAATACGAAATAGTCACCTCTCTTATCCCTTCGTTAACATTGGTCAGAATAACCTTTGCCATATCCTTATCCTCCTTAAAACTTAAATTTTTAAATGGACTAGGTGATAAGAACTCCTAACAAAAGGTCCAGAGCTTACATTTTTAAATTTCAAATTATACGCCATTTCTTTATATTTTTCAAATATTTTTGGCGATACGAATTCGCGTTCCTCTAATTTATCTGGCGCGGACTTAAGATACTGTCCAAGGGTTATTATATCACAATTTGCATCCCTCAACTCCGCCATGGTTTGAAACACCTCTCCTTCTATCTCGCCCAAGCCCAAAAGTAACCCACTTTTAGTGGGTATGTCTTTAGATAAGCGCTTTGCCATTTTTAATGTCTCTAAAGAGGTTTTATAGTCCGAATCGGGCTTGACCGATTTATGCAACCGACGGACCGTATCGATGTTATGCGCAAAGACATCTATTTTTGCTTCATATATTGTCTTGAGCGAACTATATGAGCCGTTAAAATCCGGAGTGAGCACCTCGATCTTTATATCATCTAACCTCTTGTGAAGATATTTTATTGCGTTTGCATAATGACTTGCTCCACCATCTAAAAGGTCATCCCTTGTCACAGATGTTATGACTATATATTTTAATTTTAACTGTTTTACGGCCTCATAAATCCTTAACGGTTCGTTGGAGTCTATCGCATCAGGAACGCCATTTTTAACTGCACAAAATCTACATTTTCTCGTGCAAGTCGAACCCATTATTATAAAAGTCACGACACCCCTATTAAAACATTCACACAGATTTGGACATCGAGCGCTTTCGCAAATGGTATTTAAAGAGTAACGGTTTAGGATTTCGCGAGTACGCTTTATCTTGTCCGACGATAATATACTTCGCCTTAGCCACGCCGGTTTCGCTATCATATTGCTTGCCTTAAAAGACCTAGCGCAACTTCCTGAATTCCTTCGGAAAAAGTCGGGTGAGCTTGCACTACATCCGCTAGTTCTTTTACCTTCAATTTTCCCTTAATAGCAACGCTTATCGTCCCGATAAGTTCGCTAGCGTAATAACCTAAAATTTGCGCTCCTAAAATAGCCTCGCTTTTTTTATCCACTACCAGTTTTATAAAGCCCTCGGTTTCTGCGTACGCCTGTGCCCTACCCAAAGCTGCAAAATGTGTACGACCAACTCGAACCTCGTAGCCGCATCTTACCGCATCATCCGAAGTTAATCCAACACTGGCCACCTCAGGAAAAGAATAAACGCACTGGGGAACGATAGTATAATCAATTTTGAACTTGCCACCCAAAGCATTCCTTGCTGCAACCCTCCCCTCCGCTGATGCCACATGCGCTAAATTATATTTTCCGATACAATCGCCAACAGCAAATATACCCGGCAAGTTCGTCTGTAGATACTCGTCAACGAAAATGGCACCTTTCTTTATTGTAACGCCTATTTTTTCAAGGCCCAAATCATTTATATTCGCCATCCTACCAATCGAAATTAAGATGACCTCGGAATTAATTGTGCTGAAATCTAAAGAGGAACAGGAGGTTAATATCTTAATGTTTCTCTTCTTAAAGATTCCTTCTAACCTCTTCGATATATCTACGTCCTCCTTTGGAAGAATCCTTTCCAACATTTCTATAAGAGTTACTTCTACTCCAAAGACAGAAAAAAAAGAGGCGAACTCACATCCAATTGGGCCGGCGCCAACAATAGCGATATCCTTGGGCATCCTTTCGATATCGAAGATGCCATCGGAATAGAATATCCTTTTGTTGTCAACCGCAAGGGAACTCAAAGGTCTTGGGGATGAACCGCAGGCGATAATGAACGAATGCGCCTTCATTTCTTTGTCATCGACTAAGATATGCTGATTATCTAAAAAAGTTGCCCTGCCCTTTAGGTAGCTGATCTTCCTTAACTTAAAAGTCGATTCTATTTGACCCCTCATGCGATTAACGATTTCCCTCGTGTGGTTTTTTATGTGGGGTAAATCATAAGACAAATCTTTATAATTTATGCCTCTGACGGTCGAGCGTTTCAATTCATCGTAAAGTAAAGCGGACTTAAGAAAGGCCTTAGTTGGTATGCAACCCTTATTTAAGCATACTCCGCCAACTTCATCTTTCTCAACAACTAAAACCCTTGCCCCGAGAGATGATGCCTCAACAGCTGCCGAAATACCACCTGGCCCTGCACCTACAACGCCTATATCATACTCCTCTATCATATATAACTCCGTCAGTGAAGTTCACTTATAATAGCATCCGCCATCTCGCGAGTCCCTACGGCAGTGGGATCGTCTCGAGTTGGCTTTAGGTCATACGTCACATATTTGCCTTCTTTTAATACCCTTCTTACAGCATCTTCAAGCCTATTTGCAGCGCCCCTTTCACCGATATGTCGAAGCATAAGCATCCCCGAAAGTACCATCGCAGTTGGATTTACTTTGTTTAACCCTTTATATTTTGGGGCACTGCCATGGGTTGCTTCAAAGACCGCTACATCATCACCTATATTTGCGCCAGGAGCAACTCCTAATCCCCCAACCAATCCAGCACAAAGGTCAGATATAATGTCACCGTATAAGTTAGGCAATACCAACACATCGTACTCCTCAGGCCTCTGAACCAACTGCATGCACAGATTATCCACTATCCTGTCCTCAAACGATATCTTTCCCAAATATCTTTGCGCAACACCTCTGGCTGTTTCAAGAAATAGCCCATCGGTAGATTTCATGATATTCGCTTTATGGACGCAGGTTACTTTTTTTCTGTTATTTTTAACCGCGTATTCAAAAGCGAACTTAACGATCCTCTCGGCAGCAAATTTAGTTATGGGCTTTATGCTTATGGCTGAATCGACTTTTAGTTTTTTCTTCGAAATAGAATTTATCGCCTCGATTATCTTCTTCGCATCGTCGGTATTTAAATCGAATTCTATGCCAGCGTATAAATCCTCGGTATTCTCACGAATGACTACGATATCAACTTTTTTATAATTAGTCCTCACTCCTTCATAGAGCACGCAGGGACGAAGACACGCATATAAGTTCAACGACTTCCTCAATTCCACGTTGACGCTTCTAATTCCGCTACCTATCGGCGTTGTAATAGGGCCCTTTATGGCAACCTTATTTTTCTTTATGGATGACAAAACGTGTTCGGGTAGCGGTGTGCCATATTTTTCGACGACAGCTTCTCCAGCGTCGAATATCTCCCATTTTATATCTACCCCTGTTGCTTCAATGCATCGCCTTGCAACATCAGAGACCTCGGGACCAACTCCGTCGCCAGGAATAAAAGTGATAACGTGTTTCAAACTCATCCTCCTTTACCCAGTAAGAGACCGAAGGTCTTACGGGGTTTACGGGTTCTTTACCCAGTTAGCAATTCTCTCTAATCCCTTCTTTATCTCCTCGATATCAGTAGCAAAACTTAATCTGATATGAGTATCCCATCCAAACGGCTCGCCGGGAATGACAGCGACCTTTGCTTCCTCCAATAGCCTTTTTGCAAACTCAAAGGAATCCATCTTCGTTTTAGATATATCACAAAAAACATAAAAAGCACCTTTTGGCTTAACGCATGAGATGCACTTCATCTGGTTTATTTTTTCAACCATAAAATCGCGCCTCTTTTTAAACTCTCCGACCATCTCGTCAACGCAACCCTGATTGCCCATTAGCGCTTCTAAAGCCGCACTCTGAGCAGGCGAGGTAGGATTTGACGTCGAATGGTCCTGTAGCCTTCCAACGCTTAAAGTCAATTCTTTATTTGGTGCCGCAAGATATCCTATGCGCCAACCGGTCATTGCGTATGACTTTGAAACGCCATTTACTACGAAAGTTAAATCATAGGCAGCCTTTCCCAACGACGCAAATGAGATATGCTTTTCGCCGTCGTAAATTAACTTTTCATAGACCTCGTCCGAAATAACGGCGATTTTTCTATCAATTAAAACTTCAGCAATACTTTCTAATTCAGCCTTAGCGTACACAGAGCCGGTAGGATTTGATGGGCTGTTTAAAATAAACGCGACCGTCCTTTCCGTTACAGCCCCTTTCAAGTCCTCTTGCCTTACCTTAAATTCATCGCCCTGTCTGGTTTTTAATATCACGGGGACGCCGCCCGCCAGCCGCACCATCTCAGGATAACTTACCCAGTACGGCGAAGGAATTATGACCTCATCGCCTTCATCGCAAATAACCTGGAAAATATTGTATAGCGAATGCTTCGCCCCACAAGAGACGATTATCTGGTTCGGTTCGTATTTAAGGCCGCTTTCCCGAAATAACTTTTCGCAGATTGCCTTTTTAAGCTCCGGGATCCCTGAGGAAGCAGTATATTTTGTAAAACCGCCTTCGATAGCTTTAATTGCGGCTGATTTGATATGTGAAGGCGTATCAAAATCCGGTTCGCCAGCGCCGAAACTTACAACGTCCTCGCCCCTTTTCTTCATCTCCTTCGCTTTCGCTGTAATCGCTAGCGTCGGAGACTCCTTAATCTCTCTCATCCGTCTTGCAATTTTCATCTTAGTCCACCGTAAGTTATGTTTATACAATAAGACAGGATAAAAGTCAAAATAATTTTATGAATATTCTTCCTTGAAATTTAAGTCTAGGCTTGTGTTTTTTAGCGGGACGTACTTCATCCTCAGCGAGCACGGTGTCCGCCAAAGGCGGACGAGCGAGGATGAAGCCGAGTGAGATTTTCTCGCTGGGGAAATCGAACGTTCCCGCGAAAACACAAGCCAAAGCAGATATAGACTTAAATTTTAAATGATTAAATTATTTCGTCCTGCCCTTGAAAAATTTGCGGAGTGTACCTAAAAAACCGGTGGGTACCTTCTGGGTTGGTTTTACCTCTTTTTCTTTCTTCGGTGGAATATGTTTTGGAGGTGGAACCTCTTTTGGCTTCTCGGCAACTGGTGGTGGTACTTCTTTCGGTGCCGCTTTCTTTATCTCTTCAGATGGTTTTTCCTTTAGGGCCTTTTCCTTCTTTGGTTTAACCTTGGGTGCCACCATCTTCTTTTCAGTCAGTTCCAATATAGCTAGTTGTGCGCCGTCGCCTTTTCTTACGCCAGAACGAATTAGTCTGGTATAACCTCCGTTTCTATTTTTAAAAAGGGGGGCTATCTCTTTGAATAATTTTGCGGTTAAATCTCTATCATGAAGTATTGCAAAGACAAAACGCCTGCAGTTCAAATTATCTTTTTTACCAAAAGTAATCAACTTATCAGCTAATCTTTTAGCCTCTTTCGCCTTCGCTACAGTTGTCTCTACCCTTTGATGAGTAAAGAGTCCTCTAACCAAATTTCGAAGGAGTGCGACCCTTTCCGCTTCGTTTCTGCTTAACCTTTGTGTTCTTCTTCTGTGTCGCATAGTCTAAATATAACTCGTCATTCTTTCTTTAATAACTTCTTGTCGATTTTCATGCCAAGCGATAATCTCATGCCAGTGAGGATCTCTTGAATCTCAGCCAATGATTTCTTACCAAAATTTCTATATTTTAACATTTCGGATTCGGTCTTATGAACCAACTCCCCAATAGTACGTATCTTCGCTTCCTTTAAACAATTCGCGCTTCTAACCGAAAGTTCTAAATCTGAAACGGGCATCTTAAGTTTTGTGTATAGTTCTTCATCTACCTTAGTTTGTGCCTCCCCTTCCTCCTCGGGAAGCTTCCCATAATTTACAAAGATATCTAAATGCTTCTGAAAGATGTGCGCAGCATATAAAAGTGCATCCTTTGGGCTTACGCTGCCGTTGGTCCAAATCTCTAATATTAATTTATCATAATCGGTAATCTGCCCAACGCGAGTATTCTCAACTTGAAAATCTACCTTTGTAACCGGTGTAAAAACTGAATCTATCGGAATAACACCTATCGGTTGGCCTTCTTTTTTATTCCTCTCGGCGGGATAATAACCCCTTCCTCTACCAACCTCCATCTCGATATGAAACTTCGCATTCTTAGTTAAAGTAGCAATTATTAAATTTTGATTTAGAATTTCAATAGTATCGTCGTGGATTACATCTTTCGCCTTGACCTCGCCTTTCTTCTCGGCTTTAATCTCGATAACCTTAGGTTGTCTTGAATGAGAACGTAATATGAGCTTCTTTATGTTAAGGATGATTTCGGTTACATCCTCGACAACACCTGGTATAGTTGAAAATTCGTGCTGCACACCATCTATCTTCACCGAAGTAACAGCACTTCCCTCTATCGAAGAAAGCAATATCCTTCGTAAGGCATTTCCGAGGGTCGTGCCATATCCTCGTTCAAATGGCTCAGCGATAAATTTACCGTACGTCTCCGTATAAGTAGATTCGTCGCAAGCCAACTTCTTCGGCATCTCAAAATCCTTCCAAGCAATACCCATATTGTTTTATCCTCCTACTTCGAATACAACTCAACTATTAACTGTTCTTGAATTGGAAATCCTACATCATCCCTCTCGGGCAACTTTACGACCTTCGCTTCCAAATTATTGGGGTCCATTTCCAACCACTTAGGTAATCCCCTTTCCTTCGTAAACTCGATATTATCTTTGATGCGCTTGAGTAAGCCTTGGGAATCGGTTATCTTCATCGAATCGCCGACTCTGACCGAATAAGACGGGATATCTACAATTCGACCGTTTACCCGAATATGTCGATGGGCAACGATCTGACGGGCTTCTGTCCTCGAAAGCGAAAAACCTGCACGAAAGATCACATTATCTAATCGTCGTTCTAATTACTGTAGTAATACTTCTCCGGTGATTCCTTTAGACTTCTCTGCGATACTAAAATACCGTCTAAACTGCCGCTCAAGGACACCATAAATTCTCTTTACCTTCTGTTTCTCCCTTAATTGAAGGCCGTAATCGGATAATTTAATTCGGCTTTGTCCATGTTGACCAGGTGCGTATTCACGACGAGAAACTGCACATTTCTCTGTATAGCAACGAGGGCCTTTCAAAAAAAGTTTTGCGCCTTCTCTCCTGCATAATCTACATACGGCGTCTTGATACTTCGCCATTACTTATACTCTCCTCCTCTTCGGTGGTCTACAACCATTATGTGGAATTGGTGTAACGTCTCTAATCAATGATATCGATAAGCCCGCTGCTTGAAGTGCGCGTATAGCTGATTCGCGACCAGCGCCTGGACCTTTTACGTAAACCTCCACTTCTTTGACGCCGTGTTCCATGGCCTTTTTGGCAGCTGCTTCTGCTGCAACTTGAGCTGCAAATGGCGTGGATTTCTTTGAACCAGAAAATCCAGACGAGCCGCTCGAAGTCCACACTATCGCATCACCTTTCTTATCTGTAATCGTTATAACCGTATTGTTAAACGTCGCTTGAATATGCGCAACAGCGCTGGGTATATTCTTTGCAACCTTTTTCTTAGTCTTCTTAACCTTCTTCTTCTCCTCGACCATTTTTACTCCTCTTTAGCTGATTAAATGCCTGGTTTGGCCTCTTTCTTCTTAAGCGCGATCGCCATCCTACGCGGGCCTTTTCTAGTCCTCGCATTTGTTCGGGTTCTCTGACCCCGAACGGGCAAACCTCTCTTATGTCTTAACCCCCGATATGAACCGATGTCCATTAACCTCTTTACATTCTCAGAGACCTCTCGCCTTAAGTCGCCTTCGACTTTATATCCCTTCTGTATCACGGATGTTATCCGGGCTACCTCTTCATCGGTCAAATCCTTAGCGCGCGTATCCGGGTTGATATTCGCCTCTTTTAAAATTTTATTGGACAGGTCCCTGCCTATCCCGTAGAGATACATTAACGATATCTCTATCCTTTTTCCTTTGGGAATATCTACACCTAAAATCCTTGGCATTAAAACCTCCTTGTGGTGGTCTTAAGTTTCTTCGATAATAAATTACCCTTGACGCTGTTTATGTTTCGGATTTGAACAAATTACGTAGACCACGCCTTTTCTTCTGACGATTTTACACCTTTCGCAAATTCGTTTTACGCTCGAACGAACTTTCATTCTACTTCACCCTGAATGTAATCCTGCCTCTTGTTAAATCGTATGGCGAAAGCTCAAGCTTGACCCTATCTCCAGGGAGGATGCGAATAAAATTCATCCTCATCTTTCCAGATACATGAGCCAAGACCTTATGTCCGTTATCTAACTCCACGCGAAACATCGCATTTGGCAACGCTTCAACTACTCTGCCCTCAACCTCTATGGGTTCTTCCTTCGCCATTTCGTTAATATCTCCGGACCATCTTCTCCAACGCAGATAGTGTGCTCAAAGTGGGCCGATATTTTCCTGTCTTTTGTAACAGCTGTCCAGCCGTCATCTAAAATCTCTGCCTTATATGTACCTAAATTGACCATCGGTTCAATCGCAAATACCATACCGGCTTTTAACCTTGGTCCCATCCCTGGCTCGCCAAAGTTTGGTATCTGTGGGTCTTCGTGCATCTTTGAGCCGATACCGTGGCCGACGAATTCTCGTACTATAGAAAAACCATGCGATTCAACGTGTCTCTGAATCGCATGCGATATATCAGAGAGCCTATTATCTGGCCGCGCTTTGTCAATTCCATCGTAAAGGGATTGTTCGGTTACTTTAAGCAATCTCCTGGCTTCTTCTGAAATCTCCCCTACTGGGAAGGTTATCGCAGCATCTCCATAATAACCGTTTAATTTAACCCCAACATCGACGGAGATTATATCGCCCTGTTTTAAATCCCGTTTTCCAGGAATCCCGTGAACGATGATTTCGTTTATCGACGTACAAATGTTTCCAGGAAATCCCTTATAGCCCTTGAAAGCAGGAACGCCTCCTTGCTGCAAAATATAATCGCAGGCCAAGCTATCTAATTCTAAAGTTGTAATCCCTGGCTTTATCTTTGTTTCTAAAAACTCTAAGGTCTTTACAACTAAGAGGCATGCCGCCTCAATTTTAGCTACCTCCGCCTTAGACTTTAACGTTATCATTTACGTCCTTAAACCTTAATTCAATAATCTCTCTTTGAGAAAGAGCTCGCTAAGGTGTGAGTGAACATCATCCACGTCCAAATCGCCTGAGACGGTCCGCAACTTGCTGTTTTCCTTATAGTAATTTATTATTTCCGGAACTGTCTTCTCATAAACTTCGATTCTCTTGCGCACCGTCTCTTCTTTGTCGTCATCCCTCTGGTAAAGTTCTCCGCTGCAGAGGTCACATTTGCCAGGTACCTTTGGGGG
>Ga0111183_1068_pt1 | contig 10040 bp, 9 predicted proteins | sample DeeMarSWOR324_28_FD_80238 | JGI IMG/M metagenome (GOLD analysis project Ga0111183, IMG submission 80238) | Omnitrophica WOR_2 bacterium SM23_29 | reverse complement strand
GCGTTATCAAGAACTCTGCTTCGTTCTGCTCCACTTAAATAAGAACGAGAAAATATAAAACTATAAAAATCGCTCGTGACAGTGCTATCCGATGAATAAAAGCAAGTAAAAGGAGTGGTTGCTCTAGTATTCATTATATCCGTTGCGAGCCTACGTCGGTCGGCTCCGCCCATAGATATCGGGTCAAAAATCGCTTCCAAGACTTCTCTCGGAGCTGTATTAATATTTATCGGCGCACGCGAACCCGACGGCCTTGTAACACTCGTATTTATAAAAGAATATACCGTGATGTAATCTTTTATCAAATCGTAATATTCTTTTGTCATCCCTGACACTTGCTGAACTTCTTCTATAGAGTCAAACCAATTTGAAGCGCGATAGGTAACGATATTGGTTGCCAAGGCATTAGCGGTTCCGCCTCTTATGCCGCACTCCACCATTAAATATCTAAGCAATGGCTGCGAGGCGTAATTTAAATGAACCTTCCCTGCCTCATCAGCAATCGAAACGGACTGAATCGTGCCACTTCCTAACGATATCGGGAAAGTGGCATAAGCTCCAGTATACCACGCTTCGGTATTTGTATCTATCTCATAAGTTACTTGCAAAAAAAGATAGTCCACTTCGACATCTCTATTGGAAGAATTAAATCCTCTTGCTCGAATCTGAAAATTTGGGCTATTTATTATTGACCAGTTCCAAGTTCGGTCACCAGTTATATCTAATACTATAAATGGCGAGTCATTAAAACTGGTTGAACTAACTACAGTTGTAAACGATGAATTGCCGGGTTGAGGAAAAGTACCATTAGTTGTATAGAGAATTTCAAGAGAGGGACTTGTTCCACCGCCTCTGTTCTTTCTATATACGCATCCAATCTGAACATTTTTTATTCTCGTACCTAAATAGTTTAAATCGTAATCGCTCAATATGACATATGTTCCTGCGCCGGCGGAGTCCAAGGTCAATATTCTACCTTCATCAAAATAACGGACATAATCTCTTCGGGTAGCAGTTTCAGCTGTGCCGCTGGTTGTGTCTCCTCGCAAATCCGCCACGCCTGTTTGCGTCGTTGTTAGAACATCGTCCCTTATTTCCCTCAGCGCCCGCTCGACTCCTGCCTGTGCAAGATAAAACGCCTTCGTATCGTCCAATTGAAAACCTATCCCCCGCGTCTCAGTACTAATGAAATAAGCCATTGCCATTGCCATAACAGCTAAAACCAACATAAAAATCAGAGTTAGAATCATTACAAATCCTGAACTTCTCATATTCCACGCGACCGAAATTTTGCAATATATCTAATTGACTCATCTTCCTTTTTTAATCGAAGAGTGATCTCAACCACTCGCACCGAAGACGCCGTCACAGGAGGCGACAATAAATTATTGTTTGCATCGTAATACTGGAATTGAGCGCTTTCGACATCTTTTGCTAATGATATCGTAGTTGCGCTTTGTACTTTATTTAAATTCTCGCCGACAACCCCGGACCAAGAATACGTAATGGTATCGTCGATGCCATTTCCGTCCAAGTCCGCCACAAACGTTACATCGTTTTGGTTCGCTGAAGTAATAGAGGTCGCTTGTCTTAACTCCTCCGACATTATCCTCAAGCTATAAGAGGCCTCCTTTTTGATGCCACCGTGCAATATCCCAACATCCCACGCCCTCAAACCCACAACATAAGTAGCCGTTATCGCACCAAGCAAAATGGATATAAGTATCGTTACTAAAATCAACTCTATTAATGTAAAGCCACCTCTTAAATTTTTGATGTTAAATGTTCGAGGCATAAGTTACCAAGGATATCTTCATCTCGCCAGTTCTTTCGGTCCAGTAGATATCGACCATGACTTCTTTTAAATTAGCTTGAGGCGTAGTAACTTTAACTTCTCTTTGAAAGAATGGATAATCAGTGACAGGGGCTTTGTCTTCGTCGACAATCGAATTATAAGGGGTGTTGCGAATCGATTCCAGCTTGTCTTGTACGAGCGCTGTTGCAATCAGGGTGTTTTCATTTTCTAGACCCCCAAATAAACCGATGCTGAAAATCTGGAGGAGAACCACCGCACCAGCAGAGAATAGAACTATGACGACCAAAATTTCTAATAGCGTAAATCCCGTTAGAAATTTTGCTCTCTTAAGCAATCTCTGAAGTATCTCTAACGGGATTAGGCTTCGCCTCTTCTGTGCGAACTTTTTCTCATTAAGATGTCGTGCATTCAACCTTTTAGAATCCGCCCGAGCCGCTCGTTCCGTTTGAGACATAAATATCGTCACCAGCCGTGCCTGCAAGGTCGCCTGTGTCGCCGATGCCAGTTATGCCAGCAGTCCTATCAGGCCCAATTGAGAAGATGACATAATATAATCCATTTGAAGATAGCAAATATTGATATTGAACAGTCCCATTAAATGGATCAAGCAAAGCTTCGCCAATGATTTGCGGAGTCACAGTTAATAAAGCATCTTCCCAAGTAGCGCCTGCAGCAGGATATGCGTGCGGGTCCGTATGGATGTATCTCGACTCAACAGCGGTCTGCAAAGTACGAAGTTCCGCGGCTGACTTAGTGACGTTCGCCTCATCTTGCATACCACGAAATCGAGGCAATGCGATGCCGATCAAGATTGCAATAACCATAATAACTATTAAAAGTTCAATAAGCGTAAAACCTCTTCTCACGGTGCTCCCCTCCTTTCTTTTATCTTCTCATTACTTTAACCAAATCGAACATCGGTGCAAGAATCGAAGCCATAATAACCGCTACGACACAACCCATTATCACCAAAAATAGCGGTTCCAAAAGTGTCGTTAATCTCTTTATGCTGTAACTAACGGCTGCATCATAAAGGTCTGCTGTCTTATTTAACATCCCATCCAAATTTCCCGTCTCCTCACCAGCCGCTATCATCTGCACTGTATCGGGCGGAAACTCTCCACTGATTTTAAGCGGCTCGGAAATTTTAGTTCCGCCGCGCACTCCCTCTCGCACCGTCGTAATAACGCGGGCTAACACCTCATTGCCGATCGTACCCTCTAATATCTCCAACGATTCCAAAATATGGACGCCGCTTGCCGATAGCATCGCAAGCGTCCGCGCAAACCTCGATATCGCTGCTTTGCGAATCAAAGGCCCAGTTATAGGAATACTCAATTTAAAACTATCGAATCTTAACCTCCCATTTTGCGTAGTTATATATATTCGTACGCCGAATAGGAGGATTACTATCCCTAATATAAGTAAATACCAATAATTCTTTATTGTCAAGCCTGCCACATTGAGAATTCTTGTAAACAACGGAAGCGGGACGCCAACCTTGGAAAATATCTCGGCAAACTTCGGGATAATAAATGTAACGATAAATATAATTACAGCCGTTGCCGCAACAGACAGAACTGCTGGATATAATAATGCGGAACTGACCTTCTGTCTTAAATCCAATTCGCTCTCGCCAAAATCCGCTAATCTTTTCAATACCAAGCCTAAATTCCCGCTTGCCTCGCCGGCGCGAATCATGCTTACCATAAGTTTTGAAAAACATCGCGGGTAGTTCTGCATCGCCTCAGAAAGCGAACTACCGCTTTCAACCCTTACAGAGATATCTTCAATTACCTTTTTAAGCGCCTTGTTTTCCGTCTGAACCGAGATGGTTCGAAGGGCAGTAAGCAGTGCCAAGCCGGCATCAACCATATTGGAAAGCTGTACGTTAAAGAGTATCATATCTTCTGGCTTGATGTGCTGAAATCTTAAAAATAACTTATCTAAATTAATCGCGCGCCCGGCTGGAGAGATGCCGGTTATGACGTAGCCCATCTTTCGCAATCTGTCAGCAAGTTCAACCTGAGATGGTGCATCCATTATCCCTCCAACTGATTTTCCCCTTTGGTCTCTCGCTTTATAACGATATATAGCCATCTATAGCTTATTACTCCTGCGTTACTCGCAATACCTCTTCTAGCGTTGTAGTACCGGTCTTTGCTTTCTCAACTCCGTCGTCGCGCATAGTCTTCATTCCGCCCTTCAATGCGGCCTTACGGATTTCATTCGTCGACGCCTTCGCAACGGTAAGAGCACGAAGTTCGTCGTTCGGAACCATCAACTCAAAAATTCCAATCCTTCCTTTATATCCGGTATCCATACATTTCTTACATCCCTTGCCCCTGTGGAACTTGACCTTTTCTGATATCCCCATATCTTTTAAGAACGATGGGGTATAAGTCTCTTTGCAATCGTTACAAATCTTTCTTACCAGCCGCTGAGCGATAATCCCAATTATAGAGGACGCAACCAAAAATGGTTCAACGCCCATATCGATTAAACGGGTAATCGCTCCAGGTGCATCGTTTGTATGCAAAGTGCTAAATACCAAATGGCCGGTCAACGCAGCCTGGATCGCAATCTCTGCCGTTTCTAAATCGCGAATCTCACCGACCATAATTATATCTGGATCCTGTCTTAAAATAGAACGAAGGCCGTTTGAGAAAGTCAAACCCGCTTTTGGATTAACCTGCATTTGTCTTACGAGCTCTAACCTATATTCGATTGGGTCTTCTATCGTGATTATATTTTTTTCGGGGGAATTTATGGTGCTTAGCGAAGAATACAATGTGGTAGTTTTCCCTGAACCAGTAGGTCCCGTAACCAAAATTATACCGTAGGCTTTTCGGATAAGTTTTTCATATATCGCTAATACCTCAGGTGAAAACCCAAGTTCGCTTAATCCCAATAAAATGCTCGTCAAATCAAGCAATCTTAAGACGACGTTTTCGCCATAAACAGTCGGCACTGTTGAAACCCTCAAATCTATCTGACGATTTTCCAATTTAAGTTGAAATCTTCCATCCTGAGGGACTCTTTTCTCTGCGATATCCATTCCAGATAATATCTTTACCCTGGAGATAACCGCGGATTGAAGATGTTTTGGAGGAGAAGTAACTTCGTGGAGAACGCCATCAACCCTGTATCTTGTCCTCATTATATTTTCATCGGGCTCTATATGAACATCGGACGCACCAGCTTTTATCGCCTCCATTATCATTAGGTTAACAAGTTTTACTACTGGCGCTTCCTCAACTAATCCCTCTAGCGTTTTTAGTCCGGGCTCAACGCCTTCTTTCAAACCAAATTTATCCTTATCGATGGATTTTATCACATCTTCCATCGTGCCCTTTGCGCCATAATACTGGTCAAGCGCTGTTTGAAGTTCTTTCTCAGCGACGACAACAGGCTCAATTTCACAATGGGTCTTAAGCCGCATTTCGTCTATCGCAAAAACATCCAGCGGATCTACCATCGCTACCGTTAATGTTTCACCGATCTTAAATAGCGGGATTAACAAATGCTTACGCGCCAGACTCTCTGGGACAAGCTCGATCGTCTTTGGGTCTATTAGATAATTGGAGAGGTCCATTCGTGGGATGCCCATCTGTTCCTCTATAAAAGCTAAGATGGCTTCTTCGTCAACCATGCCCAGCTTTACCAAAACACGACGAAGCGACTCCCTTGTTCTCTCGGCCTCCTGCTTTGCTTCTTTCAGTTTTTCAGGGGTGATGAAGCCAAGCTCAACCATCGCTTCGCCAAGAGATTTCCTCTCTCTTCTTGGCATTTTTTCTCCTTTTTAAAAGGATAATTTTTCTATAAAATTTTCGACAAATGGGCTCGCAATTAAATATAAGTATACTTAACATAATTTCTTTTGTCAACGGAATTTATGGCTTTTGTGGGACTTTTCTTAAGGTATCAAAATGGTGGGGATTTACCTTGGGATTTGGTTTTGAATTTATACCAAACCGGCCTTTAATAAATCCTGAACATCAACCAATCCTATGGGTCTTTCCTTTTCGTCGACGACCGGGATTTCGTCTACTTTCTTCTCTCGCAGTATACGGAAGGCATCAGCGGCAAGTCTATCTTTGGTAATGGTGGTGGGCTTCTTGGTCATGACTTCTTTTACTTTTCTGTTTGGCAGGTTTAGGTCTTCTTCTAAATGGCGCCTCAAATCTCCGTCGGTAAATATCCCTGTTAAGACGCCCTTTTTATTTACAACACTCGCCGAACCTGCGCGGGCTTCTGTTATCTTAAGTAACACGTCTTTGACTTTTAAATATTCCTTTACAACGGGGTTGGCTTTGCCGCTTCGCATTATATCCTCGACCTTTAAAATCAGCCTTTTGCCTAACGCACCACCAGGATGATAAAAGGCGAAATCTTCTACCTTAAACCCTTTTTTTTCCAAAAGCGCAATCGCCAGCGCATCGCCCATCGCGAGCATCGCTGTCGTTGATGCGGTGGGGGCGAGTCCAAACGGACAGGCCTCCTTTTTTACGCCGACATTCAAAATCACATCACTATGCTTCGCTAATGTGGATTTTAAATTTCCTGTCATCGCAATTATCTTTGCGCCTATCTTCCTCAACATCGGCAGCAACGTTGATATCTCCTCGGTCTCGCCGGAGTTCGAAATAGCGATGACCACGTCATCTTTAGTTACGCTTCCCAAGTCGCCGTGAATCGCATCCGCTGGATGTAACGAAAGGCTCGGGGTACCGGTCGAAGAAAGTGTCGCTGATATCTTTTCGCCGATTATCCCTGGTTTTCCCATTCCGGTTACGACGACCTTCCCTTTGCAAGTGAGTATTAAGCCAATTGCCTTTTCGAAATTTTTATCAACCCGTTTTATTAGCGAAGATATCGCTTCGGCTTCTATCTTTAATACCTCTTTTGCCCGTCTTATCATAATTAAATCCCCTTCGCCCTGACGATGGAATGAATCTCCTTCACTATAATTAGTACTTCCTCTAACTTATTCAGCGCAATCATATTTGGACCGTCGCACAAAGCGCGGTCGGGTTGTTCGTGAACTTCTAAAAACAATCCATCGCAACCAGCGGCGATGGCAGCACGGGCAAGTATAGGAACAAACCTCCTCTCGCCCCCTGATGCTTTACCTAAACCGCCTGGCAATTGCGTAGAATGTGTAGCATCGAAAACAACTGGATATCCAAATTCGCCTAAAATCGGAAGCGCCCTCATGTCGCTTACTAAGTTATTATATCCGAAGTTCGTGCCGCGTTCTGTAATTATTATCGACTTATTGCCGACCGATTCGACCTTTTCGATTGCGTACTTCAAATCCCAAGGCGCCAAAAATTGCCCTTTCTTGATATTCACGACCTTTTTCGTCTTAGCAACGGCGATGATAAAATCTGTTTGGCGGGATAAAAGTGCAGGTATCTGAACTATGTCTAAAACCTTTGCTGCAACATCCAATTCCTCCCTGCAGTGGATATCGCTTAATATCGGAACGCCGATCTTCTCTTTAACCTTATTTAAAATTTTTATGCCCTTTTTCAATCCGGGACCGCGATAAGAATCTAAAGAAGTCCTGTTCGCCTTATCGTAACTCGATTTATAAATGTATGGAATTTCAAGACGGTCTGCTATTATTTTTATCTTCTCAGCGTGACGCAGGGCGGAGGATTCGCCTTCTATTACGCAGGGTCCCGCAATTAGAACCAATGGGTTTTCGCCGCCAATCTTTATCTTTCCGATCGAAACGACTTTAGCCATTTATGACTTGCTCCTTTTTCTCAATACCTCATTGGCTCGTTCTAAATCTTCTGGCGTATCGATACCTATCGTATCGAATTGCGTCTCTATAACCTTTATCTTGTAACCGTTTTCCAAAACTCTCAATTGCTCCAGTCCCTCAACGCCCTCAAGGGTGGACGGCGGAAGGTTCGTGAACGTAAAAAGAAAATCCTTCGTAACAGCATATAGGCCTATGTGTTTATAAAATTGTGCACTTTTTTTGACGCGCGGATAAGGCACGGTCGAACGAGAAAAATATAGCGCATAATCGTTCTTATCGGTAACTACCTTTACCACATTTGGATTTATAAGTTCTTCTGGGTCGGTTATTTTCTTCTTCAACGTAACCATATCGACTTGCTTGTCTTCCAACAGCGCCCTTACCATATCGTCTATCATTGAAGGATGAAGAAGCGGTTCATCCGCCTGTATATTCACAACCACTTTAACATCGATTGGATTTACAACTTCCCTTAATCTATCGGTCCCCGATTTATGTTCCTTTGCGGTCAATACGGCTTTGCCTCCAAAACGCAGGACTTCCGATTTAATCCTTTCGTCATCGGTTGCTACTATTAAATCTTCTAACGTGCTCGCTCGTCTCGCGTTATCCCAGACATGCTGGATAACAGACTTACCGAGCAGCTCCTTCAATACCTTGCCTTCGAATCTCGTCGAATGATATCTAGCTGGTATGATTCCTATCGCATCCATTTACGCCTGCCATGAATGAACTTTGATACGAGCCTTCAATTCGGATGGTGATGTCGTCGCAACGCCAACTTTTCCTACAACGATGCCCGCCGCGAAGTTCGATATATGCGCTGCTTCGATCATTTTCGCCCTTGCACCTAACGCTAATGTAAATGCAGCAATTACAGTATCACCTGCACCTGATACATCAAAGACCTCTTGCGCTACCGTAGGGATATGCGTGATCTTGCCGCTTCGCTCAAACAGCCGCATCCCGTGTTCTCCCAACGTAATTAGCGCTACTTTCAATTTGTACTGCTCGATCAATCTTCTTCCGATTTTATTTAGCGCCTCGTTATCCACTGCTTTAATCCCAGTTGCAATTTCTGCTTCTCTTCTGTTCGGCGTTATCGCGGTTACTCCCTTATAATACGAGAAGTGTTCTTCCTTAGGGTCGACGATTATTATCTTATCATGCTTCTTCGCTAAAGGAATTATCTCTTTTAAGAACTTCGGCGTTATTACACCTTTTCCGTAATCCTCTATTATTATTCCGTCCATTTCGTCAATCTTGTCTTTAACATAATCGATTATTCCTCTATTTACGCCGTCATTTATGGATAAAGAATTCTCGTGGTCTATTCTAACAACCTGCTGGTGTCGCGCTACCACCCTGGTCTTTAAAGTCGTAGGCCTTTCCGAATCAGAAATAACCCCCTCTGTATCAACGTCTTTGTCCCTGAGCAGTTTCTCTAATATTTGCCCGCGTTCGTCTTTCCCAATCACACCGACGATGTACACCCGCCCGCCTAACGCAGAGATATTATTTGCGACATTTGCAGCACCACCCGGCATGAACGACTCGCGTTCAACTAAAACTACCGGCACAGGCGCCTCAGGAGAAATCCTCGACGAATCGCCCCAGACAAATTCGTCAAGGATAAGGTCTCCTACGATGAGAATTTTCACGTCCTTAAATTTTGAGATAATCTTGTTTATCCTAAGTATATCTTTTGGCTTTAACATTTATTCTTCCGGCTTGTGTTTCATCTTGATAAAAACCGTAGGGGTTGTCGAAATATTCGGGTTGTAGGTTTTTACCCAACATGCCATTTAATATCTCTATCAATCTATTGAAGGTATTGGGCTTACCTGTACCAACATTGAAAATTCCACTCTTTCCATATCCTAGCGCTTTTAAGTTCGCTTCTACCACATCTTTGACATATATAAAATCCCGGAACTGTTCGCCCCATTTAAAAATCCTAGGGTTTTTATCAGAAATAATCTGAGCGTATAGTTGATATACCATGCTCGCCGCTTTCTTTTTGTGAATTTCTCTCGGCCCATATACATTGAAATAGCGTAGTCCAACAACACAGTAGTCAGGGTTCTCCTTAAGAAATCCCTTCACTAGGGCCTCCATCCTCACTTTGCTCTCGCCATAAATATTTGTTGGCGATGGCACTTGATCCTCCTTCATAGGGACCTTTCCTTTTCCGTAAACGGCCGCGCTCGAAGCGTAGACTATCTTTTTACAGCCAACTTTTTTTGCGAAGGTCAGAAGTTTTTTAAATGCACCCACATTAACAGAATCCATAATCGAGCTGTCGTTGACCGTCGTATCGGTAATAGCGGCCTGATGGAATATCGCATCAACTTTATTGGTAACCTTAGAATAATCGAAGTCCCTTATATCGGCCTGTATAAAATCTCCTTTAAGTCCATTAAGGTTATCTTTTATTCCGCAAGAAAG
>Ga0111183_1056_pt1 | contig 10411 bp, 8 predicted proteins | sample DeeMarSWOR324_28_FD_80238 | JGI IMG/M metagenome (GOLD analysis project Ga0111183, IMG submission 80238) | Omnitrophica WOR_2 bacterium SM23_29 | reverse complement strand
AAAGCCTAATAAATCTGACATTGGCTTCTTTAGCCATCTTCATCACATACTCTTTATTCTTCGTCGGCATCTTTTATTTTCTCCTTTCTCAAATTTAGAACTTCCTCATGGTATTTTATGCCAATTGGCATTAAGTGTCAAGATTTACCTACATCTGTATACCTATTCGTTATAGGGAATCTCCTATCCTTACCAAATGCTCGCGGGGTAATCTTTATGCCAGGTGGGCCCTGGCGCCTTTTATATTCGTTGCCATCAACCTTCGAGATTACCTTTTTAACCGTCTTCGGATCGAAATGTTGTCCAACTATTTCATTGAAGGATTTATCTTCTTCCACATATAATTTTAATATCGAATCTAATGTCGGATAAGGTGGTAAGGTATCTTGATCTTTTTGACCAGGTTTTAATTCAGCGGTCGGCGCCCTTTTGATTATACTTTGAGGAATAACCTCTTTGTTCGCCACCGCATTTCTATATTCTGCTAATTGATACACAACCATTTTAGGCACATCTTTTAAAACGGCGAATCCGCCAGCCATATCTCCATATAAAGTACAATATCCGGTTGACATCTCGCTCTTATTACCGGTCGTAAGAACCAACCAACCAAACTTATTAGAAAGCGCCATCAATAAGTTACCTCGAATTCTCGCCTGTATATTCTCCTCTGTAATATCGGATTTTTTGCCTTTGAATTCCTTTTTCAAAGTCCTTAAGTAAACCTGAAATATACTATTTATTGGGATAGTCATAATTTCAATGCCCAAATTCTTAGCCACTTTCACCGCATCGGAACGCGTCTCATCTTTTGTATAAATCGATGGCATTGTCACGCCGATTACATTGCTTTTTCCTAAAGCATCTGCTGCGATACACCCTGTCACTGCAGAATCTATACCACCGCTTAATCCTAAAACTACCTTCTTAAATCCATTTTTTGTAACATAGTCTTTTGCGCCCAAAACAAGCGCTTTGTAGATCTCCTCTATACTTCCAAGCTTTTCGATGCTGCGCGGCGGGAAAGGTGGTTTTAATTTAATCTTGCATTTTTTTAAAGAAACTTCAAAAGACCTAAAGTGAGTTTTTATGGACTTCCTCTTGGGCGTTTTTCTTACCTTTAGAAACTCCTCGGTATTTAAATCAAACAATACCAAATCTTCTTCAAATTGCCTTCCGCGAGCAATTATTTTGCCCTTCCAATCAACAATCATGCTTGCGCCGTCAAAGACCAATTCATCTTGACCACCAACTAAATTATTGTATAAGATAATTGAACCAGTTTCTTTAGAGCGCTCGGCAAGCATGCTTTCGCGAAGGTGAAGTTTTCCTGCGTAATAAGGTGAAGCGGAGATATTTATAATTATGGAGGCGCCCATCTTTAATGCCTCGAATTTCGCCGGCCCTTCGGCTTCCCAAATGTCCTCGCAGATATTTACGCCAATTTTTAAGCTATCCAATCGAAACGTAACGCATTCGTTACCAGACTTAAAATGCCTCTTCTCATCAAAGACGCCATAATTTGGAAGGTGGATTTTATGATATATATGAACTGATTTCCCATCATAAATTAATGCGGCTGCATTGAATAGGCTATCCTTAACTTTATCTATACAACCTAAAATTGCGGTTATGTTTTCTGTCTTGTGAACTATCTCTTTAAAGATCTTTAATGAATCTTCGATGAAGTGGGGTTTTAAGAGCAAATCTTCGGGCGGGTATCCTGTAACTGAAAGCTCCGGAAAAATAACAATGTCGCAACCCAATGATCTAGCGTCAGATATAAATTTTAATATCTTGTCCCTATTGCCCGGGAGGTCGCCTACAGTGGGATTGATTTGTGCCATCGCGAAACGGATTGCGTCCATCGAAATCCCTCCCTTATCCTTTTACAGCAACAATTGAAATTTCATGTTGTTCTGCGAGCAAAATTGTATCGGTTCTATCTATCACCAACGTCTTATTCGCTTCGATTGCAAGGCACTTTGCTTTTGCCTTAATCATGGAACGGATCGTCTGCGAACCTACGACTGGAATATCAAATCTCATATCCTGATTAGGGCGAGCAACTTTTATAACCGTAGTCCCAGCACCACCAAATTTTCCCCCCCGCTTTATCATCTCATCGGTACCTTCTATCCCTTCAACAGCAATAACCGCTTTGTCTTTCACAACGATAGAAAGCCCTATATCAAGTGAAGCGATTTCCTTAGCGATCCCAAGACCAAATCTAATATCTTCTTCTACCGAAGGGCATGGCTTGACCTTCGTCAATGCTCCCTCTTCTGGTAAGTACTCTTCCAGAAATAACGTAGAATCCAAAAGCTCAATGCCAACAGAGTGTAATTTCGAAGCTATTAAAGATAAAAGCGTCTCATCCTTTCTGTTGGAAGCGGTGCTTAAAACCGCTTTCATCTCATCATCTAATTTTAATGGCTCTTTAAAAATTCGCGATTTTGCAATACCGCCTACCATCACCGCTTTTTTTATTCCTTCGCCTTTGAATATCTCCAGCAACTCCTTGAATTCTCCTAATCTAATCCAAAATAATTTATCTACAAAGGACTTAAGTTCGCTCTTAGTCTCCCCATCTATGCCTACAGCTATGATCTTAATGCCTTTTGCCTTAGCGGCCTTCGCGAAGAATAGTGGATATTCGCTCTTTCCAGCTATCAAACCTATTGTTTCCATGATACTTATCTTGATATACCCCGCTTGGAAGTACTTACGAATTCTATTAAATGCGCCACCTCTGGGCAATTCGGGACTTCGGACCTTATCCTCTTGAGGGCATGTGCTATAGAAAGCCCAGAGTTAAATAACAATCTAAAAGCCTTTTTTAGGTGCGCCCTGGAGTCCTGCGATACCCCTGCCCTTTTAAGCCCTATGGTATTCAAACCATAGACCCTTAAAGGATGACCATCGCAATTAGAATATGGCACAACATCTTGCACGACTTTTGAACAGCCACCGATTATAGCAAGTTTGCCAATTCGAACAAATTGATGAATTCCAACCAAGCCGCCAACCACAGCTTTCTGCTCTATAGTAACATACCCTCCAAGCGTACCGGCATTGGCTATAATCGCTTCGTCATTTATAACGCAATCGTGCGCTATGTGCGAATATGCCATCAACAACACATCGTTACCAATTATTGTGGATGAGCCCTTTTTCGTCCCTAAATTTATCGTAACGTATTCACGAATAATATTATTATCGCCGATCTTAACGTAACTTCTCTCACCCTTATATTTTAAATCCTGGGTTATCGAGCCGATTACAGCTCCAGTGAAGATCTTATTATTCTTCCCAACGGTTATGTAACCATCCAAAACTGCGTGAGGCCCAATCTTCGTTCCGCTTCCAACTTTAACGTTTGACCCGATTAAACAATAAGGGCCGACTTCAACATCGTCGGCCAACTGAGCCTTCTTATCTACAATTGCTGTGTGATGAATTTTCACCCCGTTAGAAACACCTCCTTTGACTACCCCGTTAGCTCAATAGATTCTAACGGAGTTCATATTACTCTTTAAGTCTCTTCTTCCCCTCCCCCAACTATAGCAAACATAAGTTCTGCCTCTGCGACTACGTTATCATCAACGGTCGCCACAGCTTTAACCTGTACGGTCTTCGACTTGAGCCTCATCACTTGCGTCTCCAAAATCAGTTGGTCTCCGGGTACAACTGCTTTTCTAAACTTCACTTTATCCATAGACATAAAATAAGCGTATTTGCCCAAATTCTCTCGCTTGTTCAACATCATAACACCAACTACTTGTGCAAGCGCTTCGATAATCAATACGCCCGGCATAATAGGCCTGTTGGGGAAATGGCCCGGGAAGAAAAATTCGTTCATCGTAACATTTTTAATTCCAACAGCGCGTTTATCTTCTTCCAATTCTATTATCCGATCTATTAAAAGAAATGGATAGCGATGAGGTAAAATTTTCTGAATATCATTTATATCTAACGGTGTGCCAACAATGCCAGGGGATGTGGCTTTTATACCACCGTCGCGGATATGTTCTTCCATCTGTTTTATTTTCTGTATCAACCTTATATTCAAAGGATGACCAGATTTCACGGCGATTACGCGACCCTTTATCAACACCCCTAGCAGATATAAATCGCCAATTAGGTCCGAAACTTTATGGCGCGCAAATTCATCATCGTATCTTAACTTATTTTTGATAACTCCACCTTGCCCTACTACCAAAGTATTTTCCAAATTTGCGCCCTTGCCTAAACCTTGTTTTTTTAATTCCTCAACTTCGGTCTCTAAACAGAACGTCCTCGATGGAGCTATTTCCTTTTCGAAGATTTCGGGGGTGACCGTAAAAGATATATATTGAGCCCTAAGTAATGGATAGTCGTAACTTAACGTATAGGATATCTTGAATTCCGAATCCGGCAGGATAGCTAAAATTGTATCGTTCTCCTCAAGCCATATAGGTTCCTTCGTTTGGAAGAATTTCTTTAAAGCTGGTTGTTCTCCTATCCCCGCCTTACGTATCAACTCAACAAAAGGCAATGCAGAACCATCTAATCCTGGAACCTCAGGTCCATTTATTTCTATTCTTACATTATCCAACATCAATCCACATAACGCTGCCATCAGATGCTCAACGGTATGCACTTCAACGGAATCGCAACTTAATGAAGTCCTACGAGGCCTGCGGCTCGACTCCATTATGTTAGATATATTCGCTTTAATGGGAGGTACTCCAGATAAATCAGTGCGGATAAAGCTTATTCCAGAATTCGGCTCTGCTGGAAGCAATCGAATTTTAACCTTTGCACCCGAATGAAGGCCTATGCCCTCTAATTCAACCTCTCTTTTTATCGTCCGCTGTGATTCCATAGGTAAGTTTTCGTTCCAATTCGCTTATCTTATCTTCAAGTTGTTTGACAGCCTTAAAGAGCTCAGGCAATCTCTGCACGCAAGCGTTTATGCGCTTCGCTTTGTCGTGAGGTTTGGCTGGATACCCCGAAACGCAAGTATTGGGTGGGACAGATTTTGTAACGCCCGCCTGAGCAGCAACTACGGCATTGTCTCCGACGGTAATATGACCTACAAGTCCTGCCTGACCAGCTAAAGTTACACCTTTGCCAATTGTCGTTGACCCCGATATCCCAGTCTGTGCTACAATTATGGAATTTTCACCTATTATTACACTATGTGCGATTTGGACGAGATTATCAATTTTGGTCCCGCGGCCTATTAATGTCTTGCCGAACCTTGCCCTATCTATTGTGACATTTGCGCCGATTTCTACGTCGTCCTCAATTACAACCGTGCCAATCTGGGGAATTTTATGATGAACGCCTTTTACAGTCGCAAAACCAAATCCATCACTGCCGATTATAGTTCCAGAATGTATAACAACTCTATTGCCTATCTCGATTCTCTCTCGAATAGCTACATTAGGATAGATAAGGCAATCGGTTTTGATCTTCGTATGATGTCCAATATAACAGCCGGCATAAATTACAGTCCTATCTCCTACTTCGACATCGTCATCTAAAACGACGTAGGGTTGTAATGCTACGTCGCGGCCTAATTTTACATTCTTCCCAACTATAGCCGTCGGATGAATCCCCAATGGATGTACCTGTTCATTAGGAGCGAACAGTGAGACCATCCTCGCAAACGCAAGTGAAGGATTATCGGTGCGAATTATAGGTTTAGGCGCCTTTTTTATCTCGCGAGAGGTTATTATTGCAGTGGCCTTAGTGGTATCCACGAGATGAAGATACTTAGAATTCGCCAAAAATGTCAGGTCCCCTTCCCCTGCCTCTTTTATGCCACTAATGCCAGTTATCATGACATCTTCTTCGCCAACAACTTCACCATCGATTAATTGGGCGATTTCCTTTAAGGTTTTTCGTATCGATTTAATTTGCTCTGCCACTTCTTATTTCTTCCTTTTTGCATACCTCTCGTTTAAGGTCTTCAATATCTCCTCGGTCAAATCATCGCCTTCTTTGCCAAATAATATTGCACGGCTATCAAGTATTAAGATGTAACCTTCTTTCTTGCCAATTTCTTCGATGAGTCCTTTTATCTCCTTGCCTATTTGACGCGCCATGTCGTCGCGTTCTTTTAACAATGCGTCCCTACCCTCTCTGTCAAAATCTTGAAGTTTTTTAAGCTTTTGGTCTATCGTCGCCTGTTTGGCCTCTTTGCCCTTGTCGCTCATTAAATCCATCTCATCCTTTAATTTCTTAATTTCGGCTACGAGTTTCCCTCTATCTTTTTGGATCGCAGCTCTTTTGCTCTCCAGTTGCTTATCGAAATCCTTCGTTTTATTATAATCGTCGAATATCTTGATAAAATCCATATAAGCGATCTTTTCGCCAGCTGCATATGCGGTGGTAAAAAACCAAAATGGTACTGTTGCTAAACACATCACTACAAAAAATTTTGAAATTAAATTTTTCATATCTTTTCTCCCTTTAATTTTTTAAAAGGCTCTGCTCAAAGTAAAATGAAATCTTCCTTGCTTCTTTTCCCCTGGATCAACTTTTAAAGGGAAGCCATAATCTAATTTAACTGGGCCAATAGGGGTTTTGACCCTTACCCCCACACCAGTGCTATACTTATATCCACCTGAACCAAAATCCTCAGTTTTAGCCCACACATTTCCAATATCGAAGAAAACCGCCCCTTTAATAAATTCGACTACTGGGAATACATATTCAGCGTTGCCGACGAGTAATGCCTCGCCACCTATGGGATCGTTTGAAGATGGATCGTGAGGTCCTACGCGCCTCTCCCTAAATCCACGAATCGTATTCGCTCCCCCAGCGTAGTACCTCTCGTATATGGGAACGCTCTCTGAATCATCATAAGCATCAACTATGCCCGCACGCAATTTCAATTCTATGACATGATTTTCATGGGGTGGAATATAAAACGACGACGAACCATACCATTTTATAAAATCTTTATCGCCGGCAAATGGCCCACCTGCACCTTCCACAGAACCGAATAATTGGTAACCCTTTGTTGGGTTGTAGACCGAATCCGTCGTATCCCGAGTCAACGCCAGCGTTAAACTCGAGATATTATTTGACCCCTCTTCTTTTCTCAAATCGTAAGTCGCCTCAGGAGAAACGTCTGAAATTTTAACCTCCTCAAGCCGATAAGTCAAATCCCCTCTATCATAATCGGTAAATTCTTTACCGAATCTTAAAGCGCCGCCTCGCCTCATCTCATCATAACCATACCCAACATCCGTTGCCCTCAAACGAGTATTCTGATAGGCATCGAAGCCAAAAAGGTACGGATAATCAAATATCCATGGCTCGGTAAAACTTAATAGATAATTCCTTCTTACGGTGCCAAATTCACCTCTAAGTACCAATTGCTGTCCGCCACCGGTAAACGTAGGAAAATTCATGATATCGAAATTTCGCTGTGTAACTTGTATGAAACCAACTGCCTTATCAATGGTGGAAAAACCGCCGCCGAATGAAAACTCGCCGGTTTTTGCCTCTTTTACCTCTACAATTAAATTGCTTTTATCAGGAGTGGTGCCTTTTTCTGTATCGAAGGATATCTCTTCGAAATAACCTAAATTATAAAGCCTCTCTTTCGAGCGCTGAAGTTTCTTTCCGTCGAAGGGTTCGCCAGGACGAACTCGTAATTGTCTCCTTATTACCTTGTCCTTAGTTTTTATATTTCCTTTTATTTCGATCCTCTCAACATAAGTCAATTTATTCTCAACGATATTATAAGTGACATCTATATTGCCGGTAGAAGGATTTAAAAATGTCTCTGATTCCGCAATCGCATATATATATCCTTTTTCGAAGTACAATCCTTGAATTGCATTTACATCTTCCCTTAACCCACCTTGACTAAACGCCTTCCCCGCGGTCATCTTAAGGGATTTCTTTATATTTTCTTCGGATATAACAACATTACCAGAAAACTTAAGTTCGCCAACCAAATATTTTCTTCCTTCATCGACTTTTATATTTATGTGGAGGAGTTTTCCTGTACTATCATATTTTAATTCGGGCTCAAGCCTTATATCCAAAAAGCCCTGCGATTCATAAAAGGCCTTTATCTTTTCTAGATCTCCTTCAAATGTCTCTTCGTTAAATATACCTGAGGTAAATAGCGTATCTCTTTTCGTTGCCATTAACTTAAGTAGTTTATTGGCCTTAAACACGCGATTGCCCTCAAAAGTTATCTTCCTTATCTTAACCCTTTTGCCTTCATCTACCGTTATCGTTACAATTGCCTTGCCGGTTGCTTCATCTAATTTTATCGCGTAAATTACATTTGCATGGGTAAAGCCTTTCTTGTAATATAGCTCCCTGATTGTCCTTACATCCTCTTTAAGCTGCCTTTCGTCCAATATTTCATCCTGCTTTGACTTTATCTCCTTCTTAAGCTTATCGTCTCTTATCGCCTTATTTCCCATAAAGATAATTTGGCCTATCGGAGGCCTTTCCACAACAACGAAGACAACTTCTATTCCATCTTCATATTCCTTAACCTCTGCCTTTACATCGGTGAAGTATCCCAAGCCGTAAATGCGCTTTATATCTTCGTCGACCGTAGCCTTTGTATACGGCTCACCCACGCTCGTCTTTATCTTTGAAAGAACAACCGAAGACGCTATCGCTTTATTCCCAGAAACAAAGACCGACTTTACAAGCTTCCCAGCCACCTCCTGAGAAAGAGCATAATTACAAGCTAAGATGAATGATACTGCGATAACAAATGCTGATAGGAGCTTTTTCATTAAGCGTTTAATTTAGCATATAGCACATATAAAGTAAAGGAAATTGTTACTCTTCGGGTAACTTCGCCAAATTTTCGAATCTGGTATATTCTTTTATGAACGCCAAATATATATTCCCGGTAGGACCGTTTCTCTGCTTAGCTATTATCAACTCCGCAAGGCCTCTATTATCCTCTGTCGGCGTATAAAATTCCTCGCGAAATAATAACGTAACTACATCCGCATCCTGCTCAATCGCTCCGGATTCCCTTAAGTCCGCTAATTGTGGACGCCTATCTTCTCTTTTCTCAGGACCTCTCGAAAGTTGGCTTATCGCAACTAATGGGACATTCAATTCCTTCGCAAGCGACTTCAAGGAGCGAGAGATGTCGGCTATCTCCTGTTGCCTATTCTCTGCTTGAGAGGAGCTCTGCAGCATCTGTAGATAATCGACTATTATAAGCTGAATGTCATGTTGCGACTTAAGTCGCCTCGCTTTCCCCCTCAACTCCAAAATAGATAAAGTTGCTGAATCATCGATGAATATTGGCGCCTCTGATAATTTGCCGGCGGCGTTGGTCAAGCGTGGCCAATCCGATTGGGACAAAAAGCCTGTCCTCACCTTATTTGCATCGACCTTTGCATGTGAACATAACATCCTCTGAACCAGCTGTTCTTTCGACATCTCTAGGCTAAAAATCGCAACTGGCAAGCTCTCTCCAACCCCGATATGCTCCGCAATAGAACAAGCGAAAGCACTCTTGCCCATGGAAGGTCTGCCAGCAACTACAATCAAATCCGACTTTTGTAAACCGGCTGTTAATCTGTCAAAATCGTGAAATCCGGTAGGGATGCCAGTTATATTCGTCTTCCTCTGGTAAAGAGAATCTATCGTCTCAATCGAATCCTTAATTATATCCTTTAATGAAACAAAGCCGCCCTCTATCTTTTTAGATGTTATCTCAAATATCATTCGCTCGGCCTTGTCTAAAAGAGCGTCAGCATCCTCTTCCGCCTCATACGCCTCAGAGGCAATCGTCGTTGCGCTTGTAATTAAATTCCGAAGTAGGCTTTTCTCCTTGACTATCTTCGCATAATGTCGGACATTAGCGGCAGTTGGAACGCAGGTCGTCAGACCAGTCAAATAATTTATTCCACCGACATCCTCAAGCACACCTCTCTTTTTTAATTCGTCGATCAATGTTACGAGGTCGGCGACCCTACTTTTGTTATAAAGACCGACTATCGCATTAAATATTATCTTATGGGCCTCCTTATAAAAACAATTCTCATCTAGTATTTCTATCGCATGAGAAATAGCAGCTTCCTCGATAAGCATCGAACATAGTACGGCCATCTCCGATTCTATATTTTGCGGCGGCAGTTTCTCTAAGGAGATATCCTTGAATATATCCTTCGTTGCCATATTACTTTTTCACCACCCACAGCTTTAAATTAGCGGTTACATCTGGATGTAACCTAATCGGAACAGAATAGATTCCAATCTGATTTATATGTTCTTTCAAATCTATCTTTTTCTTATCTACGATGAGCCCCTCTGTTTCTAGCGCTTTTTGGATATCCATGCTCGTAACTGAGCCGAATAATTTATCGTCTCTACCAACTTCAACCGCAATAGTGCAGGAAGTGCGAGAAATGCGTTCAGC
>Ga0111183_1055_pt1 | contig 10441 bp, 9 predicted proteins | sample DeeMarSWOR324_28_FD_80238 | JGI IMG/M metagenome (GOLD analysis project Ga0111183, IMG submission 80238) | Omnitrophica WOR_2 bacterium SM23_29 | reverse complement strand
TTCCATTTATGATTAGTTATATAAATTTGAAGACCACTGATGAGAGGCCCGAGTCTAAGGTACAATTGGAGGTAGTATTAGTGATTACAGCCGCCATTTTTATGTAACTCTAAAAAAATGAATAAGATATACAAGATAATAACATTAATTTTGCTTGCGGCGTGGCTACTTCTTATAATAAGAACTTTTTTGGTTTCACCATCCAAGAAAGTTGTACCTACGCTTCAATTAAATGGAGAAAACGCTACTCCATCAGAAGAAACACCCGAAGAGGTCGAGGATGACGATACTAAGATTTACGCAATGTTGGTAGAGCGATTAAAGTCTCCCTTTGATATGTCTCGATATCAAGGGTTATTAACCAGAAATATTTTTGTGAAACCGGAAAAGATCGTCACCATCTTTACGCCGGAAAACCTTAAATTGGTCTCGGTGGAGCTGGTAACTTTGCCGTTCATTTATATCGGGTATATCCAAACTCAGGACGGAGGTCTAATCGGTCAGGTAAACTGGGGGCCAAAGACCCATTTTGTTATCAAAGGCGAGAAGTTTAAGGATTATAAGGTGATAGAAGTTCAGAAAACTAGATTGATAGCGGAGGGTAAGGAAGGAAAGTTGATCTTGGAATTTAAGAAACCCACTAAAGGAACAGAATTTTTAGCAAGACTTTACAATGAGATGGATGACAAGGTATACGAGGTAAGAAAAGGGGAGGATATTAATAGCTATAAAATACTTGACATAACACTAGATAGTGTGATAATATGGGCGCAAAATAAGGAATGGGTTATAAAAAAGGGGAGATGACGTAAATGAATAAAAGAAAGGGAGTTAAAAAGAAAAGCACAATAGTAGCGCTGACTTTTAGTTTATTCTTTATTATGTATTTAATAGAAGGCGCAACCGGTCTATCCTATGCTTTTTCTAAGAGCGAATCAAATGAGGCGCTTGAAGCAAAGATAATAGCGGAGGAGTTAGCAAAGCAAAAACGAGTTGAAAAGAAGTCCCTAATCTCAGATCTCTTAAACGAAGGAAAGAGGAATTACGAAGTAAAAAATTATGAGACTGCGATAGGATTCTTCGAAAGAGTCACCCAAATCGACCCCACAAATAGAACGGCACGACATTATATAAACTTATGCAAGGATGCCTTGGGCAAAGAGTTACCTGAGACAGTTACCGCTACCTTGATTAAACGCGGCAAAGATAATTTTAATAGAAAACAATATTCAGCGGCAATTTCTGATTTCGAATCTGCGCTAGCTTCGAATCCAAATGATGGAGAAGCACAAGCATGGCTAGCTAAAGCAAAAGAGTATGAAAGGTTATATGGCGTAAAGAAGACCGCAAAAGAGCAATACAAGACATTAAGAGTAACGCGGAAAGTTGCATCGAGCGAAAAAGATACTGCTGAACAAGCGATGATGTTAGATGTTGACAGAGCTTGGCTTCCGCCGGTGAGAGTGCCTCGCGAAGAAATAGAGATTGAAGAGATAATATCGCCGGAGGAATTGGCCGAAAAAGAAGCCAAAAAGAAACTCGAAGAGAAGATGGCGAGTATTATAGTGCCGGCTATTTCGATTACGGACGCAGACGTCCAAGATTTAATTCACCAGTTGATGGAGATGACCGGCGTTACCATAGTCATTGACGAAAGGGCGCTCGCTGAACTTACGAGGGATAAGCCCATAAGGATTTCGCTTTCGACCGCCAATCCGCTGCCATTATTGGATGTTTTAAATATAGCTTTTAAGGCGACTCAATTGGGATATAAGGTTGAGCCTAATTACGTTTGGATTTCGGATAAGGCGGCCGTTGAGAAAGAGGAGTTGATTACTAGGACCTATCGTTTAAAATATGGCGTACGAAAGACAAGGAAGGTAGAATTAACGGAATTTGAGACGAAAGAATAAAGAAATATGAAAAAAGGACCGACGATAATATTATCGTTTTTATTTTTTCTCTCGATAATCCAATCGGGCGCTTTTTCGCAGGATAACGGAGAGATGACGATTAAGGACTACCTCGAGAGAGCTCTTCCGCCTCAAGAAGGACGAAAGATAGTCTATAACGAACAGGCGAAGTTACTTACCGTAATTGATACCAAAAGCAATCATAGATTAATCAAGCAATTGATCGAGCAATTTGAAGTAGGTCCGAGGCAGGTTATGATTGAAACCCGGTTTGTGGAAGTCGATGTTACGGACTTAAGCGAATTAGGTATAGAGTGGTTTGCTCAGGTTCCAGGCAGAAGCCACAGTACCAAGTTTTTTTCAGATTGGTCGCTTAATCCCGCAGGAACTCCCGATACAACTTCTTGGGAAGGCGTCCAATGGGATGATTCTACTGAAACCACATTTCCAAAGGTCGGTTGGACTGGTTTAGATATTCAAATGGCAAAAACAACTCACAGTTTAAAACATATTAGTAACAGAATCAAGGCACTTGAAGAAAAAGGAAAGGCAAATCTTCTTTCTGCGCCAAAGGTTACAACGGTTTCCGGGCAGATGGCTAATATTCAGGTGGTGAGAAAATACCCATACGTTTCGGATTTTACCCTTGAGAATATAGGTACTGCAGAAAACCCCATCTGGAATTATAAATTGACGCTATCTGAAAAACCCATTGGCATAGCCCTTGAGGTAACGCCGTATGTTAGCGAGGGTTCTAATACTATTACTTTAGACCTTCATCCCGAGGTCGGCATTCTGAAGGACCAGGTTGTAATTTCAAATTTACGTGCGATTGGGACCACTGGTTCGGATATAGGAGCGGCAACAATTGCGGTAGGAGGTGGATTTGCTGCTCAGACGACAGCCGGTTATGAAGCGGGGACCGCTTTAATTCCAGACGAGTTAGGTTGGCCGGTGGTAGATATTAGGACGACGCAAACGAGCATCTCGATAGATAGCGGCGAGACTATAGTCTTAGGCGGGATGATAAAGGACGAAGAGACGGTTACAAAGAGAAAAATTCCTATCTTAGGAGATATCCCTCTTTTGGGCAGGGCATTTAAATACGATTACAAAAATATAAAAAAGAAGAATCTGCTTATCTTCATTACGGCGAGTATAGTTACTGCAGATGGTGAAATTATAAGATGAAAAAATATTATAAGATATTTTTTCGTTTAACTTTGTTGCTGACTATAACGGCCAGTTTTTTGTACGTGAATAATCTATCATTTGCCCAGGAAGAAGAAGTTATGCCTGAGGAATATACCATTAAAGAATACTTAGAAGATGCATTGCCCCCTAATGAAAATAGAAGGGTTGTGCTTGATGATATAACCGGGATGCTTACGATTACAGATACGCCAAGCAATCAAGAGATTGCGAGAGAACTGATAAAATTATGGGACGTAGGCCCGCAACAGGTTAGGATACAGGCAAGGTTTGTTGAAGTAGCGATAACGGACATAGAGGAGTTGGGAGTTGAATGGTGGTATAACCGAATCGCACACACCAGTACTAAAGCAAGCGACATCGATGTAAGCGCAGGCCACAATTTTTTGGGGGATACTGGTCTATTTGGTGATGCCACTAATACGGCAGGTTTAGGGCTTAAATTTGGTAAAATAAGTGCTTATACAGGGACCTATTTGCTTGCTTATGTTAAAGCGCTTGAAGAAGAAGGCAAGGCCAATTTACTTTCTTCACCTACCGTGACAACTTTATCAGGCCAGATGGCAAATATTCAACTTGCCAATATTCTTCCTTATGCGTCCGATGTAGAAAGGACCAATGTTGGAACCGCTGCGACTCCAATCTTTGTTGAAAAATATAAGGTCTCCGAGAGGACAACCGGCATAACATTGGAGGTAACTCCAAAGGTCGCCGGCGAAAGCAAGATAATTACTATGGATATCCACCCGGAGGTCAGCGTCTTAATTAAACAGATTGCAGTTTCATCCGCTGTTGATTTCCCAGAGAGATTAGGATATCCCGTTGTCGATACGAGGACGACGCAGACCTCTGTAGTTATAAGAAGCGGAGAGACGGTGGTAATAGGTGGATTAATCAGGGAAGACGAAAGTGTGACCAACCGAAAAGTGCCGATCCTTGGAAATTTACCACTCATTGGTAATCTATTTAGGTCAAAACTCGTTGACCGCACAAAAAAGAATTTGGTTATTTTCTTAACCGCCACCATAGTTGACTCAACCGGAGAGCCAGTCTTATGAAACGGCTCCTCTTCTTTGTATCGGTTTTTTTAGCCTTTGTTATTTTACAATCATTTTTTGTCCCGCAAACCTTTGCCGAGAAGAAGAAACCGAAAGAGATCATCCTTTCCACGATAGATATCGATGAAGATTATGAACTCATCGGAATAGTTTCGGCGCGAACCGGCGAAGTCAATATTGATAAAGCGAACGTCAAATTGAAGGAAGAGGCTAAGAGGTTAGGAGCCGATTATGTGATAGGGGTTAGATATTTCAATTATGGAGGATATCTCTACGCTTACGGAACAGCGGTGAAGATTAAAGAGAAAGAAACCTTGAGATAGGAGAATTCACGCCTTTTAAATTTCCCACGAAATGCCTGCGTTAAACAAATAACCGAGCGAAAGTAAAAAGTTGAGTTATACCATTTGTATTTTCATATCAGAGTGACGGATGCGAAGAATAAGAATAATTTATGCCGTTGCATTTATAAGCATAATTATCGCGAAGACAACCCTTGCCGCCTCGCCGATTAAGACGGAACATTTTAGGGTAGTAGGATTTGGCGGCGAGGTTCCCGAGGCGAATCTTGAAAGGATTGCAAAAGATTTGGAGTCCGCCTATATTTGCGTAGCGAATTTCCTAGACATTAACCCATATAGACATAGCAAAATCGAAGTCCGCGTATTTTTGAAACCTAAAGCAGGAGAAGCCATCAGGGCGAGCGCGAGTGCATCGTGCATAAATCTGGACGCGGATTTTAATAACATACCGCTATTGAGGCATGAATTAACCCATATTTTGATTAAGAAGTCGATGTCAAACGCTCCCCGGTGGTTCCATGAGGGAGTAGCCGAATATATGGAATGGGGCGACATAAGAAAGGTGAAGGGGCCTTCAGAGAAGGCGATGAAGGACTTTTCCTTTGTCAGACTGGAGGCGGACTTTGGCGCCGACTTAACCGAGGGCAAAGCTTATTACTATTCCTGGTCGATTATCTCTTTCCTTATAGACGAGTACGGGAAGGAGAAACTTCAAAGGCTTTTTAAAGAGAGCGGCTTTTTGAAAGACAGGTTCAGAAAAGCGTACGGGATAGAGTTGAAAGCTATAGAAGAAAAGGCGGACGAGATATTTACGGAATATAAGCCAAAAGGGCATTAAATTATAATGAAACCGAACAGGCTATTTTTAATAGATGGAAATTCTTTCTGTTACCGGGCATTTTATGCTATCCGGAGCCTCTCGACATCGAGGGGCCAACCCACAAATGCGATATACGGCTTCGTAACGATGCTCAATAAGATAATAAAAGAGGAAGAGCCCCAATATTTAGCCATAGCATTCGATTTAAAAGGCCCGACCTTTAGGCATAAAAGATTCGAAGAATATAAAATCCACAGGAAGCCGATGCCGGATGAATTATCCGAACAGATGCCCATAATTAAGGAGGTCGTTTCTGCCTACAATATACCGATTTACGAGATCGAGGGTTACGAAGCAGACGATGTTTTAGCGACGATAGCAAAAAGGGCAAAAAAAGCAGGCCACGAAGTTTATATCGTTACGGGCGACAAAGATGTGCTTCAGTTGGTAGATTCGTGTATAAAGATTTATAATGTCCATAAGGAAGGTTCAATCTATGACGAGAAAAAGGTTAAAGAACGTTACGGCGTCGGTCCGGAGAAAATTGTGGATTTGATGGCGCTTATGGGAGATTCCTCCGATAACATACCCGGCATACCGGGCATCGGCGAGGTTACCGCGGCACAATTGGTCGCAAAATTTGGAAGCTTGGATAAAATTTTTTCCAACGTCGAGAAAATAGAGTCCGAAAAATTGCGCAAGCGATTGATCGAATTTAAGGAGCAGGCCAAATTGAGCAGGGAGTTGGCAACCGTTGATCCGGATGTCCCTGTGGATGTGGATTTGGATGAACTAAAATTGAAGGAGCCGGATAGAGAAAGGTTATACGAATTATTTAAGGAACTGGAATTTAAGAGCCTGTTAAAAGATTATGCGCCTTCCGGGCAGGAGTTGGACGGAAAATATCACCTTGTTGCCGACGAGAAAGATTTTAAAGACCTTATAAGAAAATTAGAAAAAGAGAGTGAGTTCGCATTGGATTTTGAGACCACCGGAACGGACCCTTTAACTTGCGAACCGGTAGGTGTTTCATTTTGCTGGGAGGAAGGGTTGGCGTATTATGTGCCTATAAGAGATGCCGGTAGCGGTTTTGATGCAAAATATGCGCTGTCGAAGTTAAAGCATATCCTTGAAGATGCCGATAAGAGAAAAATCGGACAGAATATAAAGTACGAAAAACTTCTGTTGGCAAATAATGGCATCCGATTAAACGGAATTGCGTTCGATACGATGGTTGCATCTTATCTTTTGAATCCCTCGAAGTTGAATCATAATCTCGACGATATTGCGCTGGAATATCTAAATTTTAAGATGACCCCCATTACCGAGTTATTGGGCAAGGGCAAGGGTAAGTTGACTATGAAAGAAGTGGGCATAGAGGAGATTAAGAGATATTGCTGTCAGGATTCCGATGCGACATTAAGGCTAAAACGCATCCTCGAAGCACAACTTAAAGAGAAAAATTTGGATGAGTTATTTTACGATGTGGAAATACCTTTAATAGATTGTCTTACTGATATGGAATTGGCAGGCGTCGCTATAGATGTTGATTTTTTAGCTAAGATGTCAAAGAGAATAGACGACCAATTAAGCAAACTTACTTCTGAAATATACGAAATGGCCGATTGCGAATTCAACATAAATTCCCCAAAACAGTTAAGCGAAGTATTGTTTGGGAAATTAAAGTTGCCGGTAGTTAAAAAGACCAAGACCGGCACATCTACCGATGTGGAGGTTTTAGAGGCATTAGCGACGGTACATGCATTGCCCGCATCCATTTTAAAATATCGGGAGCTAGCCAAATTAAAATCGACTTATGTCGACGCGCTTCCTGAATTGATCAACCCTAAAACGGGTAGAGTTCATACATCGTTTAATCAAACAGTAACGCAGACCGGCAGGTTAAGCTCCTCGGACCCTAATTTGCAGAATATCCCGATAAAGACAGAGCTCGGAAGACAGATTAGAAAAGCCTTTATCGCCGGAGAGAAAAATCATTTAATTATATCTGCTGACTATTCGCAGATCGAGCTTAGGATACTCGCGCATTTTTCCGGCGATAAGGAACTTGTGGAGGCGTTCAAGGAAGATAGGGATATCCACATACATACAGCTTCTTTAGTTTCCGGAGTATCCGAAGGGAAGGTTACACACCAGATGCGTTCCACCGCCAAGACGGTAAATTTTGGAATAATTTACGGAATGAGCCCATATGGTTTGTCGAAAGATTTAGGCATTGAACCTTCTAAGGCCAAGGAGTTCATAGATTCCTACTTCGAAAGATATGGCAGGGTCCGTGTTTATATCGAAGATACCATAGACGAGGCGAGGGAAAGAGGATACGTGACAACAATTTTGAATCGAAGGAGATATATACCCGAGGTAAATAGCCAAAATAATTCCATAAGACAGTTTGCCGAGAGGACCGCAATAAATACCCCTATTCAGGGCTCGGCCGCGGATTTGATTAAGGTCGCGATGATAAATATACATAGGACGCTCAAGGAAAAGAAGTTAAAATCTAAGATGATACTTCAGGTTCACGATGAATTGGTATTCGAAGTTCCAAAGGATGAACTTAATATCATGAATAAAATCGTAAAAGAGAAGATGGAAGGGGTAGCTAAATTAAAGGTTCCGATAAAGGTTCAGGTCAAGGTTGGCAAAAACTGGCTAGAGGCGCAATGACGTGCTAAGAATGGCTAAGGGATTAAAGGTTTTGATGGTATCGAGCGAGGTCTTTCCTTTTTCGAAAACAGGGGGCTTAGCCGATGTAGTCGGCAGTTTGCCTTCGGCCATTCATAATTTAGGATTAGATATCAGAGTTGCGACGCCAAGGTATAAATCGGTTAAAGTCTATGGCAACGAGGCAAGGTTAAATAACGATGTGCCGGTCTATTTTGTCGAACACGAAGGATATTTTATGAGGGATAATTTATATGGCACTAAGGCCGGCGATTATCCGGATAATTTGGATAGGTTTGCGTTCTTTTCGAAGAAGGTTTTGGAGGTGTTGAAGGATTTAGATTTTAAACCGGACATCATACATTGTAATGATTGGCAGACCGCGCTAATCCCAGTTTATCTTAAAACGATATTTAAAGACGATCCCTTCTATAAGGGGACAAAGACGATATTTACTATACACAACATCGGCTATCAAGGTCTGTTTCCAAAGGAGGGATTTCCTAAGACGGACCTGCCGTGGGAACTATTCAATATCAATGGATTAGAGTTTTATGATAAGGTTAACATCCTAAAAGGTGGCCTGATATTTTCGGATATCATTACGACCGTCTCTCCTACGTATTCGAAAGAAATTCAAACGAAGGAATTCGGATACGGGTTGGATGGCGTCCTGGCGCAACGAAGTGATTCTATCTTCGGAATAGTAAACGGCATCGATTACGAAGCATGGAATCCCTCGAAGGATAAAGCACTAAAGCACCATTTCTCTTCCGCAAATATTGACGGAAAATATAAGGAAAAGAAAATGCTCCAAAGGGATTGTGGTCTTAAAGAAGATGTAAATACTCCGCTTATCGGCATAATTTCAAGGTTGGTCGACCAGAAGGGAATCGACCTTATCTCTCAAATTATAAATCCGTTATTAAAGATGGACGTGCAGTTCATCCTTTTGGGCACAGGCGAAGAAAAGTATCATACTTTGTTTGGAAGGATAAAAAGGAAGTATCCCGGTAAGGCTTCCACCAATTTGAGATTCGATGCTGTATTGGCAAAGATAATCTACGCAGGGTCCGATATGTTTTTGATGCCTTCGAAATACGAACCTTGCGGGCTGGGGCAACTGATATCCTTAAGGTACGGGACGATACCGATAGTACGTAGGAGCGGCGGGCTTGCAGATACAATAGTCGAATACAATCCCAAAACCGGTCGTGGCACCGGGTTCGTCTTTGAAAAATACGAAGCGAACGAATTGTTCGGTGCCATTAAACGGGCGTTGCATTTATATAAAGATAAGAGCGCTTGGCGAAGGTTGGTTATCAAGGCAATGAAATGCGATTTCTCTTGGGAAGGCTCTGCCAAGAGATACGTTGAGTTGTATAAAAAATTAAAGACGCAAAGATGATGATAATAGGCGTGACCGGAGGTTTTGGCACGGGAAAGACGACGGTCGCAAAGATATTTAAAAAACGCGGGGCAGTTGTTTTGGATGCGGATGTGATTGCGCGCCGATTGACGGAGCCGAAGCGGATAGCATGGAAAAAGATAAGGGATTATTTCGGCGCCGGCATATTGAATAAGGACGAAACAATAAATAGAAAGGCGCTTGCGAAAAAGGCTTTTTCGGACGGAAAATGTCTTAAGAAATTATGCGATATCATCCACCCTTTGGTCTATAGGGAGATCGAAAGGCAGCTTAAAAAGATTAAAAAGGTAAATCCCGATGCGATAGTAGTGCTTGATATACCCCTTTTGCTCGAATCTGGCGGAAGGTCAAAAGTTGATAAGTTGATCGTGGTAAGTTCCAAGCGCGACGCCCAGATAAAAAGGGCTTCAAAAAATTTAGGGTTTAGCCGCTCGCAGATTTTGCAACGTATAAAAGCACAGATGCCTTTGCGAGATAAAGTAAGAATGGCGGATTTTGTAATAGATAATAGCGGGACATTAGATTCAACAAAAAAACAGGCGATTAGAATATGGAAGGCATTAGTGAGAATGTAGGTGGTTCTCACAGGATAGAGAATGTGCTGGAGGTTTTAAGAGATGAGATAGACCGGTCGAAGGTTGAAAGATCGCTTCCTAAGGTAGCTCTATTGCTTGTGGATATAGATAATCTGGAGAGATTTAATCGCTGGTACGGCAGAAACGCAGGCAATAAGATATTAAACACCATGGCAAAGATTTTGACGGGACTGCAAAAAGAAAGCGATATCTTAGTCAGATTTGGGGGAGATGAGTTTTTGATTTTGTTACGCGGTGTCACTCGGGAAGAAGCAAAAGAAAAGGCGCGGGGGATTCTGGAGGTGATAAAGAGTTACGAATTCGAACCGAACAAATTAAAGCTTTCCGTATCGATCGGCATAGCACATTATTTTTCTTTTGCTTTTTCCCCAGATGAGTTTTTAGGGTGTGCTGTTGAAGCGTTAAGGTCGGCCCAGAAGGAGGCCG
>Ga0111183_1054_pt1 | contig 10498 bp, 10 predicted proteins | sample DeeMarSWOR324_28_FD_80238 | JGI IMG/M metagenome (GOLD analysis project Ga0111183, IMG submission 80238) | Omnitrophica WOR_2 bacterium SM23_29 | reverse complement strand
CACTTGATTTTAAATTTGGCCGAAGAAGACATAAATTATGTTTTGGAGTTTTTGAAATTAAATGAGGTTGCTGATAAAGATTTGCTAATTGCCATCCATGCGGGAGGAGGCAGATACACAGCAACCTACAGAAGTTGGCCATCAGAGAGATTTGCGAAAGTGGCGGATGCCCTAATTGAAAGATTTGGTGCGAAAGTTTTATTTATAGGCGGCAAAGTTGATGAAGTTGCTGTAAATAATATAATTAGTATGATGAAGGGGAAGCCTATAAACGCCGCTGGCAAAACTTTGCTTAAACAAACAACTGCTTTAATCCAAAAAACAAGGCTCCTTGTGTGCAATAATTCCGCCCCTATGCATATAGCAGCCGCTTTAGGAATACCCACTGTAAGTATTTTTGGTTCAGCTGATTCACGGATTCATAGACCATGGGGAGAAGGACATATAATTCTTCAGAAGCAATTGGAATGCAGTCCTTGTTATTATCCATTCATCAGGGATACGCTGGAAGAAACAAAGCTCAGGAATGCGTGGGTTAGGAATACCTTTAAGTGTAAGACCAAAGATTATAGGTGCTTGACATCTATCAGCGTAGAAGAGGCGTTGAAAGCGGTTGAGCGCGGTTTAAAAGTCAAATCTACTAAATGAATAAAAAGACCTTTTTATTCCTAACTTTCTTTTTTATTCTAACTTTTTCAGTTTCTTGGGCAGCTAAGGATATCAACATAACTCCTACTCCACAAAATTTGGTTTATAAAAATTACGATGTCGAGATTAAAAAGGATTGGAGTCTAGTTGTAGGCAAAGATGATGAAGAAATTTTTTCTTTAGCGAGATATTTGGTAGAAAAACTATTAAATAGATTTGATTTATCAATGGGTATTCAAAGGGGTCTATCTACACAGATAGGAAAAAGTATAGTTTTAAAATTACTCAGTGAACAACTCAAGGAATTAGGAGAACAAGGTTATATATTGGAAGTTTTTGAGGATCATATTTTGATAACCGCGAATAAACCGGTCGGCATATTTTATGGAATTCAGACTTTATTACAATTAACCAAAACTCGACTAGGAAAGATTATTGTTCCCGCCGTTAATATAATAGATTTTCCTAAAACTAAGTTTAGAGGGGTTCATATTAATGCTGCTAACTTAGAAAACTTAAAACCTGAGATAGATGCTATGTCAGAATTAAAGATGAATGTCGCAATAATCGAAAATTGGGCCTTTTTCAATTTAGACAAAGATGATAATAAGGAAAAGTTAGTTGATATATTTGATTACGCAAGAGAGCGCTTTATTGAACCAATCCCACATTTAAACAGTTTTAGTTATGCTGGCCCAGTTCTTTCTAAAGATCCCTATGCTGCTGAAGGTATTTGGATTAAAGATGAGCATTTTAAGTTTGTAAATGGTGAAGCAGTAGCAATAAAGCCAACAGAGCATACTTTGGTTAATGTCATTAGATGCGAGGATTCCAGTATTATTGTAACTAGTCTAGACAAGACAAAAACTTATAAAGAAGGTGTAGATTATAAAATAATCGAAGGCGACATTTCTTATCCTTTTTCACTTAATAATCGCCCTGCCAAAATAATAAGGTTTAATAGTGGAAATATAAGAGATGGAGATGAAGTACTGGTTAGTTATGATTATGTAGAGAGAAAAACTGCACCCTGGGCAACTTGGACGACACCATATTGTCCTTCCTCAGAGCGGACATATAAAATTATGCTTAATGCCTTAGAAGATGTTATTACAGCATTAAATCCAAAATACATTTCTATAGGCCACGATGAAATCTTAGGTTTAAATAGGGATTCAAGGTGTAAGAAGAGAAATCTAACCAACGCTGAATTGTTAGCTGATGAGATAAATAGATTAAATGATCTTGTCAAATCCATCGACCCAAAGATTAGGTTATTGATGTGGGACGATATGATTAATCCGTGGCATAACGGAGGAAATGAGAATTTACAAGTGCAATTTGGGGGTATTCCAGGAAAAACGTCTGATGCAGTAGATTTAATACCGAGCGATATGATTATTATGATATGGTGGTATGATGCAAATGATCGGCTGAATAAAATGAGGAACAGCCCGGATTTTTTTGAATCGAAGGGGTTTGATTATCTAGTTGCTGGATATAAAGATAAAAAGAATATCAAGAATTGGACGGAGCTAATTAAAAATAAAGAGAAATGCTTAGGAATAATAACCACTACTTGGGATGGCTGGGATAAGAATATAGAAGGAATAAAGTTTACTGCTGAGATGGAGTGGCATTAGATGATACAATTAATTTTTTGGTTTACGTTAATTTTAATTATATTGAGTTATTTTGGATATCCAGTCATTCTAACTTTATTTGTTTCTTTTAAAAAGAGGCCGTATAAAAAAGAAAATATAGAGCCATCTGTGACATTGCTTATTCCAGCACACAATGAGGAAGCTGTTATACAAGAGAAAATAGAAAATTCTCTTTCTTTGGATTATCCAAAGGATAAATTTGAAATTTTATTAATTTTAGATGAGTGTACGGATAGGACCAAAGAAATCGCTGAGCGATATATTAATAGAGGTATAATGATAATCGAGCAAAAGCCCAGAAAAGGAAAGATTGCAGCTTTGAATTTAGCAATTCCTCAAGCGAAGGGCGAAATATTAGTTTTTACCGATGCTAATTCTATGTATGAAAAAGACGCTATACGGAAATTGGTTAGAAATTTTGCCGATGAAAAAGTTGGCTGTGTATGTGGGGAACTAAAATATGTAAGCGAATCCTCTGTGGGCGAAGGCGAGAACCTTTACTGGAAATATGAAAAGTTCTTGAAAACAAAAGAAAGTCAACTTCAATCATTGTTAGTGGTAAACGGTTCTATCTACGCAATAAGGAAAAAATTATACGAACCAGTCGAAGAAACGCTCGCCGATGATTTTGTAAATCCGATGAGGATAGCTAAAAAAGGTTACGGCTTAGTCTATGAACCGGAAGCTATAGCAGTTGAAAAAGCAGCCGAAAGCACAAAAGATGAATTTAATCGAAAAATTCGAATAACTTCTCAAGGACTTAAAGCCAGTTTTGTGATATGCGGAACGATACTTTCTTCTGGGCTATTGCGGATATTTCAATTTATATTTCATAAATTTATAAGATGGCTTGTGCTTTTATTTTTGATTATAATATTTGTTTCCAATCTATTTCTTCTAGGCCATTGGTTTTACCAAGTTACGCTATTTGGGCAAATATCATTTTATTTATTTGCTTTAATCGGATATTTGTTACAAGAAAAAGGTACTAAGATTAAAATTTTTAATATTCCGTTTTATTTTTGTATGGTAAATCTTGCCTCCCTAATTGGATTTTTAAAATTTTTATCTGGTGGGATAAAAGGAACTTGGGAAAAAGCCGAGACTACGAGGAAGTAAATTATGCTTAAATATTACCTAACTACATTTTTTGTTTCGGGGGCGGTGGTGATTATACTTACGCCTATCATAAGAAAAATCGCATTAGAATTTGGGATTGTCGATAGGCCCGGCGGAAGGAAGGTCCACAGAAAGAATATGCCCACATTGGGTGGAATTGCCATTGCCGTCGCATTTTTTGTAGGAACGATCGTGGTTTTTCGCGCCATACCAGCAGATATGGAAATATTTTTATTTAATTTCATCGGATTATGCATTGGCAGCATAATAATTATGACACTGGGCATATTTGACGATGTAAAGCCCTTAAAAGCGAAGTTAAAATTCGTTATACAAATCGTAGCGGCGCTGGTGTTAATTGGTTGTGGCTTTAGAGTCGAGCAGGTTACAATACCGTTTATAGGAAAATTTTCGCTTGGGTTTTTGGGATTGTTCTTTTCAATATTATGGATAGTCGGCATTACCAATGCGATAAACCTTCTGGATGGATTGGATGGTTTGTCGGCGGGGGTTTCTGCTATAGCTTTATTTTTCATTTCCCTGTCGGCGATAGACCAGCATAATTATATAGTTGCATTTTTGGCCTTCGCATTGGTTGGAGCTTGCATTGGATTTTTGCCATTTAATTTTTACCCCGCGAGAATCTTTATGGGAAATTCCGGAAGTATGTTTTTAGGTTTTGTATTATCAGCCATTGCTATTGAAAGTTTTCAAAAAAGTAGGACCATCATAACGCTTTTTATTCCCATTATTGCATTGGGGATACCTATAATTGATACATCTTTAGCCATCGTTCGTCGTCTTGTAAAGAAAAGACGCGTCTTCCAGCCGGATAAAGAACATATACATCATCAGATTTTATTCCGCGAGGAATCTCAGCGGCGAGCGGTCTTATCGCTTTATTTTTTATCGACCTGTTTTGGAATGATAGCGCTAAGTTTCCGAGGCATTCAGGGGGTCTATGCGATCGTCGCCTTAATACTCGTTGTCGTAGTTACTTACAAATGGATGAAGGACTCCGGCTTTTTGGAATTTAGATAAGTATTCTCTTGACAAAATTGCTGTTGTGTAGTAAATTTTAAGGAAGTCCAATGGGCCAGTCATTAGCATTAAAAGGAGTTGCCAGCGTAAAGATATTACGCGAAGTTGGAGATGTCTTTTTTAAACTCACGGGCATCGATTTTTCTTTTATTGAGTTAAGTAATAATAAGCCAGTAATTTTATCCCCGTACACAAGCGATTTTTGTAAGGTAGTGCTTTCGTCAAAAAAAGATTCCCCCCTATCCGACATTATAAAGAAGTCCTGTCAACATATAACCAGCACGAAGAAACCCTACATTTATGATTGTCATGGTCTTACGCAGTCTATCATTCCAATCCTTGTAGATAATGAAGAAATAATAGGTGCCGTTTTAACTTGCCCAATTAAAACCAACGATTCCCCAAAGAACCCTCCAGATGGCATTGTTAAAGATAAACATGCTCAGACTGAACTGCGAAAACTTTATCGAGATTTACCGCTTCTTACCAAGGAGCAGATTAAGACTTCGTCAGAGCTGTTGTTCCTTTTGATAAATTATATATTTAAGAACGAGTATGATTTTTTGGTTATTTCTGAATCGGACAAACAGTATTCGCGCAACCAGGAAGCAATAATTAAGGCAGTGAAATATATAAAGAAGAATTATCACGACAAAGAAATATCGTTACAAAAAGTTGCAGCTGAGGTAGCATTAAGCCATTATTATTTCAGTCATATCTTTAAAGATGAACTGAAGATTACCTTCATTGATTATTTGACGAAGGTTCGGATGGGGGCCGCGGCAAAATTGTTAAAGAACCGTAATCTCAATGTCAACCAAATTGCATACGCCGTCGGCTATCAGGACCCAAATTATTTTAGTAAAGTTTTTAAAAGAGTAATGAAAACTTCACCCGTTGATTATAGGCATAATTTATTGAAAAAAAGGGCTGAAAAGCAAATAATTACGATATAAAAGCAACAAAAACTATTGACACAGCGCGCCTTTTTGTTATACTATCAAAAAACGTATAACTAGGAGAAAAGGTTGTGGCAGAGCGTAGAAAATTTAAACGTGTCGAACTAGATGTTGCTGTAAGGTGTAAAATCACCGACCCCAAGAAAAAGACGGATATTTCTGGGGAGATAATTGTAAAGGCAAAAAATTTAAGCGAAGGCGGTGCGTTGCTTGAGTGGCCACGCTCTTGGCTTTGCGATACTTGTTCTAATTGTTTGGCTTGGGTATATAATTTTACCTGTAACCTCAAGGAGAAGGGTCCGTTCGACGAAGAATCTAATAAAGTTTTAATTCCAGAAGTCCATATCAATTTGCACTTGGTACCAGCAGGCGATGTCGAGCCGGTGAGCACTTTAGCAAAAGTGGCTTGGGTGAAAGTGCCCCCCGAACAAGAAGCAGATAAATATCATGTCGGGGTAATTTTTCTCGGCGAGAAAAAAGAGCCCGATTTTAGAAAGAAGATTACAGTCATAAAGAAAAGATTCGAAGCTGACTAAAAGGATGAGATGCTCTTTCAAGGAAAAGTAAGTGGGGATTATAAGCGGTCTTAGTTTAAGCAAATCTATTTGGTCCGTAACATTTAAGATGCTGGCAAGATATCCCCGCATACTTCTTCCTTTTTTTATAACTGCATTTGCTGAAGGTTTAGTTCTCACAGTTTTTTTCTACTTTCCACGGCCACCTTTATCGTTCATCTTTGCACAGCCAATTAGAGCTTTTTTCGGTGAGCGTTTCCTACATTACCCGGATAACTTCCTTTTACTCCCCCAACTTTTTTATTACGGCCAGGTTCTTGTGACGATGACGGTTGGAGTTGTAATGCTTGGGATGGCGATGGGGATGGTTTACGAGGCGAATACCGAGGGAGAGAAGGTAAAGATATTCGGCAATTTCAACAGAGCCCTTAGGCGATATGTAACACTGGCGGGGCTTTGGTTAGTTACATTTATAATATCGCTTATAATCTTAAGGGCCCCACGTTTTTTAGTCATCAAATTTTTACAGCCAACAGCTCCTGTAAGGATTTTGCTTCAGGTGTTATTTTATGGAGGTGTAGTTTTGACCTTCATTATCGAAGTGCTTTTTATTTATGCGTATCCCGCCATCATTATTGAGCGAAGGAAATTTTTAGGTGCCATCAAAAAGTCGTTTAGTATTTCTAAGAGGGTATTTTTGACAACTATAGTTTTAGTTATTACACCGAGGATTTTAGATGTTATGGCCATGGCTCTTAAGCAAAAATTTGTTGGATTGATGAATTTGACCTTACCTGAGATAACGCTTGTTATATTAGCAGGGGGAATAGCCGTAACCTTCGTAACCGATTCTTTGGTATTTTTAACAACCGCAAATCTTTTTGTTCTTTCAAAGGAAACCGAAAAAGAGGTGACAACTTGAGGTTTCAGTGGTTTAAAAATTACATATATCCCTTTTTGTTCGTCACTATCGTTATGTCGATGGTTGGGTGCGATAGTGGCAATTATTCTGCGGAGAAACGATTTTGGCGTGCCTCGAAGGAATTCAATCGCTTAATGCAAAATCTCGAACAAGCAACTCCTCAAGATCATCAGAAGGTCATAGATTTATTTCGAGAAATAACGATTCGTTATCCTTCATGGCCCAACAGCGCAAGGGCTCAATTTCATATCGCTCAACTTTATGCAATTCAAAACAATCTTCCTCAAGCAAGAACTGAGTTAGAGGTTATTTTAAAGGAGTATTCAACAAATGTAGATCTATGCGCTACTGCGCTTTTTACCATTGGAGCAATCTACGAAAAAGAAGACAAGTGGGATAAAGCGATAGAGACCTTCGATAAACTTACGAGCGATTACACAAATACATATAGCGCTCTTCAGGTTCCGCTTTATATAGCACAGCATTATAGAGGTAAGGGGCAAGCTGCGCAGGCAGATGCTGCTTATACGGCAGCGCTTGAGAAATACCAAAAAATCATCAAGGATAATTCGAAGACGTTCGGGGCTGTTGTGGCGGAGGATTTTGCTATCGCTTGTTATGTAAACCAAAAGAAGTGGACAGAAGCGATAGATTATTTAGATAGTTTAGCGCGCGATTATCCCGATACCCCATTGGCGCCGAAATCGCTTTTTACCATAGGCATTATTTATCAGGGGCAATTGAAAGAACCTCAAAAGGCGCTTGAATACTATCGCAAGTTAATCGAAAAGTATCCTAAGAATTTTTTAGTGAAGCCAGCCGAAAAACAAATCGAATTGATTAACAAGCCCAAATAAGATGAATTCCGCAGCAAAGATAAAATTTATAATAGTTATTGCGCTTTTGCTTTTGATATACTGGCCGACTTTTTTGTGGATGAAGGCCAGGTTCTTGGAGGCGGATTCATATTATTCGCACGGTTTTTTAGTCCCTATTGTGTTTCTATTTTTGATTTGGACGAAACGCGAGGATTTAAAGAAATCTAAAATCATACCATTAAACGCAGGACTTTTTTTATTAATTCCCGCCCTTTTAATGCATCTGGTCGCTTACCGATGGGGGATAAATTTCGTTTCTGGTTTCTCCTTTATAATTGCTCTGTTCGGTCTTTTGCTTTACCTATTTGGTTGGGAGGTTACCCGCCATTTGACATTTGCGCTATGTTTCCTTGTTTTTATGGTGCCTTTGCCTCAGGTTATGATAATTCATATAAGTTTTAAGATGAAGTTGTTCGCTGCCCAAGCAGCAACTTCAATTATAAAGTTGTTTGGCATACAGTCTGTTAGGGTAGGCAGCATCGTTCATCTTCCAAATACAGCCTTAACTATCGGCGATCCTTGTAGTGGACTTAGGTCCTTAATTTCGCTTACTGCGTTAGGGGCACTCTATGCATATTTGGCAAAGATATCGAGGATTAGGAAGATAATTTTATTCTTATTTTCGATACCTCTTGCTTTACTTGCTAATATTATAAGGATCGTATTGCTTTTGGTAGTTGCTTTCGTCTACGGCTCTGAAGTTGCGACTGGGAAGTTCCACGATTTTTCAGGATTTTTATTGTTCGCAATCGCTTTAATCGGTCTGATAATTGTCGGGAGAATTCTCTCATGGGAGAAAGAAAAGATAACTTCATAATTGCTATAATTTTATTAGGATTGACCGCCTTAGGGGTTTTGTTTGTAACTAACTTGAAGAAAATACCTGTGCCTGAAAGCAAGCTGTTGGATTTTCCGATGCAAGTCGGCTTATGGAGTGGGAAAAATTTGCCGATGGATAAACGGGTTTTCGAAATTTTAGGTACCGATAAGGTTTTGCTTAGAGAATATACGAGCCCCAAGAATGAGAAGGTTTGGCTCGCTGTTGTCTATGGGGAACAGAACAGACAAAGTTTCCATCCGCCGGAGTATTGTTATTTGGGGGGCGGAAATGTAGAGCTTTTAGACAAAGAGAAGATCGCTATTAAAATCAACAAAAAAGAGTCCATGAATGTAAATAGGTTGCTTTTTCAGATGGGCAAATACAAGCAACTCGTGCTTTATTGGTTTACTGCGGGAAACAAGATGACCGAGAATTATTATAAGCAACAGATATATTTCGTATTGGATGAGATAAAATATCGCAAGAGCAGCGGAACGTTGATTAGGGTTTCAACTACGGTAATTAACGACGATACAAAGGCAGCGCTTGAAAGGAGTGAGCGCTTTGTCCGCGAAGTCCTCAAACTGCTTCCCTCTTACCTATAAATTTTCCTCAAAAAAAGCAAAAAATTTATCTTGACAAAGTTGTGTTATTAGTGTATAATTCGAAACGTGATGATAAATTAACCCTTCAGTGTTTGTTCTTTATTTTTTTTGGTATCAATTAAACACGTTTCGAAACAAGGTGAGGTAAGATAGAATGAAATGGTTTTTTGTTTGGATAATTTGGATAAGTATGATAATTGTTTTCCTCATAGTAATTTCTCCTTTAGCCTTTGCTAATATTTTAACCAATCCTGGATTTGATACGGGCGATTTAACTGGTTGGAATTCGTGGAACATCGGCGATTCTGGTTTTGAAGTAACAACCTCACAATCTCAAAGTCCTTCTTATTCACTTAAAGAATGGGCATGGTCGGGTGGGGCGCCGGCAGAAGGCGACGTTGGATTATGGCAGGATTTTGCGGCAATAGAGAATTTTACTTATTACGTTTCTGCTTACTTAAAGAGTCTCACCGATTCTGAACCTGTAAGGGACGGCGCAAACGCCTATTTAAAACTTGAATGGCGCGACTCGGTTGGCGAGCTTATTGGGGACCCAATACAAATGGATTTATATGGACCTAACGATATGTGGGAATTGTTTGAGCTTCCTGAAGGCGAGACAACTGCGCCATCAGGGGTTGTTACGGGGAGAGTAGTTTTAGGGTTATGGAGTCCTGAGCTTTCAGGGGATAGTCGTAGTGTATATTTTGATGATGTAGGGGCTGATACAGAACCAATCCCCGAGCCAGCGAGTTTATTGATGTTAGGTTTAGGGTTGCTTGGTTTAAGAGTTTTTGGAAAGAAACTTAATCTTAGGAAGGGGGGTGAGTTATGAGTAGGTTTCTTTTAATGGGTTTGTTGTTGATTCTCACAGTAATGCCATCTTATGCCAGTGCTAATCTTTTAACCAACCCAGGATTTGAGATAGGCAACTTTGCAAATTGGGATCAGTGGAATAGTACCAACTCCACGATATACACTTGGGGGCATAGCGGAAGCGATTACTCTGCTGCTGGTTGGTGGGCAACTTCTGGTTGGCAGACGGTTCCTATTGCCGACCCTAATGCGCTCACCAATATTGGTGGATGGATTTACGATATGGGCGGAGACCCTCTTCGTAATGGAGTGCATGCTGAAATTAGAGTTGAGTTTAAAAAAGCTGATGATTCAATTGTTGGAACATGGTCGACAGGAGAACTTACAGGTGGTGACTTGACCGATGATGCTTGGAATGACTTTACAACGCAAGTAACACCGTCAAGCTATGGTGTTGATATCGCCAAGGCAACACTGGTATGGGAGGTCAACAATAATGGTAGTGGTGATG
>Ga0111183_1053_pt1 | contig 11034 bp, 12 predicted proteins | sample DeeMarSWOR324_28_FD_80238 | JGI IMG/M metagenome (GOLD analysis project Ga0111183, IMG submission 80238) | Omnitrophica WOR_2 bacterium SM23_29 | reverse complement strand
ATGCGCTTTGATATTAATCTATCTGCTGTGGTCCTCATGGTGTCCTTGGGGTAAAAAAGCGGGCAGTTCTATTCTTCTGTTTTTCAAAATAGAGTCTGTCCGCCGAAGTATTCTCTATCTCTTTTCCTTTTTTGCGGTCTCTATGGCGGCCTTTAGGCCTAACTTATAACTATTTATTCCGAAACCGCATACCTGCCCCACCGCAACAGGTGCAATTAATGAGGTGTGACGAAATTCTTCGCGGGCATAAATATTTGAGATATGAACTTCTACCGTCGGAATCCCCACGGCCTGAATCGCATCTCTTATGGCAACAGAGGTATGCGTATAAGCGGCGGGATTTATCAATAAGCAATCCGCTTTCCCTTTTGCCTTGCCTATCTTCTCTACAATTTCTCCCTCGTGATCGGACTGAAAGACCTCTAAATCTACTTTTTCGACCTTAGCGATTTTTTTAAGTTCTGTATTTATCTCTTCAAGGGTAAACTTGCCGTAGATATCAGGTTGGCGTTCGCCCAATAGGTTTAAATTCGGCCCGTGTATGACCAGTATCTTCATCTTATTTCTCCGCCTCATCGATTAACATTATGGGAATGCCATCTCTGATTGGATATTTTAGGCCGCATTCTGGATTTTTACAGATTATCTTATCCTCCCTTAATTCAACATCGGACTTGCACTTCGGACACGCCAGAATCTTAAGCAATTCCTCATCTATCATCTTAAACTTCCTCCCTTTAGCTTAAAGCGCTTTTGTATACCTTTTCGGAAAATAAATAGAGAATGCCGCCGACGAAACTCGTAATAAAAATGATCGCAAGGATTAAAATGGAGACCGCAAATGCGCTCTCCTTATTAATGAACTCGCTTAAAAAATAGATGTAAGCACCTTCCCTTACGCCAAGCCCATTTATCGATGGCACCATCGAAGCAACTGAAACCAATGGGATTATTAGAAGCAAATATAAAAATGAAATATTCTGAGAAAGGCCCTTTATCAAAACGTATACTGCGACTACAAATACCAACTGAGCAACCAACGAAATGCCAATAAGTTGTGCGATGATGACCTTGTGCGCCTTATACGCATTTATCGCATTATAAAGCCTTCTTAGTTTCGAGCCCTCCCTGAAGATAGATAAACCCAACAACCTAGAAAACAGCACCTTCGCTAAAGTTTTATTTAAAAAAATGATAAAAGTCGAAAAAACTACAATCAAAAATATTACCGAGCCCCACAGCAACGACTTATCTTTGATGCCCCTGTTCAAAAATATAATTCCAAGAAGGGCCAAAAGTCCAATGGAAAGGAAACCGAAAAACCTGTCGAAAAAGACGGATGAAAAAGACTCTAATTTCTTAGAGGTCTTTTTCGTCGCATAATAGGCCTTGACCAAATCCCCTCCTACCGAGGTCGGCAGAAAATTGTTAAAGAAAAGCCCTATAAAATTCAAATATATCGCTTCCTTGAAGTTTAGATTTAATCCTTGCACAGCGAGTATTTTCTTAAGCCTTGAGGCGAGTATAGCAACGTTGATAATATTTAAAAGCGCCGCTAGAATAAAAAAAGATATATTCGCGTTCCTCAATACCCTAGCGATAGCTGGAAAATCCTTTCTGCCAACCCAAAATAAAAGCGCTAAAAAAGCGACGCTAACCCCTACCCTTAGAACAAGCGAAATTCTAGCATTCATTTGACCAACGCGCCACTATCTTCAACGGGGTTTTTAGAACGCGATTCGTCCTTATGCAACTCCAAAGACGAAAGGTCCATTTCAATCCTTGATAGTTTTCTTGTTGCCTCAGAGATAAATTTTTTATATGCGTCACTGATATGACTGCCGATTATATCGAAATCTGTCTTAAACTCCTCAAAATCTTTTTTCAGCGCACCTATCTTCTCTAAAATCTGCTTAGCATTTTCCTCTATCTTTAACGCCTTTAGTCCGTGGACGATGGTTGAGATGTAGGGATATAACGTAGCTGGCGATACTATATAAACCCCCTTCTTCATTGCATAAGAAAGCAATGCGTTCTCCTCGTCATATTGTTTATCCCTAACGATTGCTTCGTAATATACGCTCTCCGAAGGAACGTACATAAAAGCGAACTCAAATGTATTTTCATTTGGCAAAATGTATTTTTTTGAAATGCTATCAATCTGTTTCTTTACCGCTTGCGCGAATTCCTTATAACAGCGTTTTTTGTCATCTTCTGTCTCGGATTCGAGCATCCTTTTAAAGCTATCCAAAGGAAATTTTGAATCTATCGGCAAGATATATTCGCGAAATTTAATGATGGCGTCAACTTGCTCACCGGACCGAAAGGCATATTTCATCTCATATACGCCGGCGGGCAGCATATCGGATAATACTTTCTCAAGAAGTATCTCGCCTGTCATCCCCCTGATCTGAGGTGGCCTTAAAAGACTGCCTATCTCATTTATTGCCTTTCCAAACTCCTCAAGCTGTGCTGTCCTTATCCCCAGCTCGCCAATACTGCGATTTATATCGCCGATTGCCCCCGTCGTCATTTGTAAAGCCTCGGATACGGTTGTGGAGATATTCTTAGGAAGCCTGCGTACTTCCTTAAATAAATACAATGCGATCAAAATTATTATAAGAGCGAGCATTAAAAATATTATGCTAAGTATTGTCACTTTACTTTCTCCGCATATTTAAGTCTCAAAGTATATAACATATCATCGATTAATTTAACTTCTTCTTCTGTCAGGTTGCCTTTTGTCTTTTCCCTGATTATCGATATCGTCTCGATAAGATACTTGGCACGGGGCAGTTCAACTTTAGTCTCGTTCGTTATTGGATTTGCCATCTCTCCCAAGAAGATCATCGCCTGCATACTTAGGCTCGTAATAAAAATATTAAAATCCGGTTCTACTTCGGATTCCCGATTGCCTATCTTATCATTAAATTCCATAGGATTATATTACCCTAACTTAAATAATAGGTCAACCGTTTAATGATTATCGATAGACTACGATACCGGCGTAACCTACGACGCCATCGTAGTCGCCGGTAACATCCCCGCTTGTTTGATATTTAACGAGAACTGCCTTTTTAGCGCCAAGCCCTTTTGAGGCAACTAACATAACACAAACAGGTGCGTAGCCACACATCGAGATATCGTATCTGCCAATCGCAGCCATTAAACCTTCTTCGTCGAGATTTAGAATTGCATCTATCGCTTTTTTGTCCTTCTCTTTCGCAATACCTTGAGCTTCGTAATGGGTCATATCTGAGCTGGCTATTATAGTAGCCACGCGTTTTTCCTTCAGTGATTTAGCGATGCTCTCGCCTATCTTCCTGTAAATTTCTACTTTTGCATGGGACAACACCATAGGAACAATCTTAAATTCACCTTTTAGAACCTGTAAGAAAGGAATCTGCACTTCAACTGAGTGTTCGTATCTGTGGGCTCTGTCATCCTCCTCAAAGTATTCACAATTTTCCAATATCGATTTTGCCAATTCGCCATCTATCTCACAATCACCCAGTGGCGTCCTCCAACTCCCTTCGGTCATGATCGAAAAGGGCTTTCCTTCTCCCGTATGATTAGGTCCCATAATAATGCAGGTGTCTTTGAATTCGGCTGATGAGAGCGTAGCCCCTGCAACAGGGCCGGAATACATATAACCGGCGTGCGGAGAGACTATGCCGATGGCCTTAATTTTTTCCGCATCTTTTAATAAATACCTCTCCACTTCTTTTTGTAGCGCCTCTTTTCCTCCGGAATAAAACTGTCCAGCAACTGCAGGGTAACGAATCATCTTATTTTGCCTCGCTCTTTAAAATTGTATTCTGTGCCAAAATTGGTAAGACCATTACCACATTTAAGTTCGAATCAACAAAATACTTATTTGCGACGTTCATAACATCTTCGGCAGTTATGGACTCGATAATCATCGGGTATCTAAAGATATCATTATATCCTAAACCGTACAATTCATCCAAACCGACTTTAAACCCTACCACGGAATTTATTTCCAAACCACGAAAATAGTCACCTAATAAATCTGCTTTAGCCAGTTTTAACTCCTCTTCCGTCGGGCCCTCTTTTTTAAATAAATCTATCTGTTTTAACAACAGTTCCTTAACCAATTCGATATTTTCACTGGTTGTAGCTACGTAAAATGCAAAATAACCGGGGTCGATTCCTAAAGCCGAAAAAGAACCGAGCGTATAAGAAAGGCCGTGTCTTTCCCTGATGTCCATATATATTCTGCCACCCTTTCGAGTAAGTATTGAATTTATAATCTCAAGGACATATTTATCTGGATTTTTAACATCTGTGCCAGGATATCCTACCATCAAAACCGCCTGTTCTTTCTGCATCTGCTTTATCGAATAGCGCAGCTCCTTCTGCTCTGGTTCGATTAATACCTTTGGTTCTTTTAACTTACCGCCCCGCAATCCACTGAAGACCCTCGTTAATTTCCGCTGCATTTTTTTGATATCTATATCGCCAAATACCGCAACGACCATATTATCCGGCACCACAAAACGCCTGTAAAATTTCGATAGGTCATCCTTTTTAAGGTTATTTATAGACTCTTTTGTCCCAAGGTAGTTCATCTTATATGGGTGCGTTTTAAATATAGTCTTTATTAATGTTTTCGAGGCAGTCGCAAATATATCATCGTCCTGCGCCTTAATCTGGGCAAGTTGGATTTCTTTTGTAATCGCGATTTCATCTTCTGTAAAAGTCGCGTTACTCAATATATCTTTAACTAAACTCAAAGAAAAATCGAACTCATCCTTTAAACACTTAAGTGAAATTCCTAAAGAATTATTGCCGCTGTAAGTCGATAATATTATCCCACGAGATTCGACCTCCTTGGATATCCACTGTGCAGTATGCGATTTCGTTCCCTTTAAAAGCATATTCGACGTAAGATAAGATACCCCGTTCATTTTTTCGTCTTCTACCCGTACGCCGCCTTTAAATAAAATATGCATTGAAACAACAGGCGTAGAACAGTCCTCATGCATCAAAAGCGTCGCTCCATTGGGCAGTGTCAATTTCTTTATATCAAAGTCTTTTCCCACTTTTGAAATTGGCTTGGCGCTTACAGCGATTTCCTTTTTTGGCATAAGTTTTACGACCGTCGAGTTGTTAACGTCTAAATATTTACGCGCCACTTTAGAGACGTCAGCCGCCCTCACAGAATTTATCCCTTCAATGTATCTCCTAGAGAAATTATAATCGCCTGTCAATGCGTAGCTCATCGCGTAATCTTGCGCTTGTACCTCGATAGATTCTCGCTCGTAAATATAACCGCTTAAGGTAGACCTCTTAATTTTCTTAAGTTCAGCCCTCGATATCGAACGAACCTTCACCCTATTTAATTCCTTTAGTACTTCCTTCAATGCCTCTTCTATTTTATTATCCTCGAGTGTCAATACTATTACAAATAATCCTGGGTCTTTAGGGGTGTAATTAAATGCTGAGACTGAATACGCAAGTTTTTCATCTCTGACTAATCTGCGATATAACCTAGAGCTCTCACCTTGTCCTAATGCCGCTGCAAGCAGATCGAGGGAATACAGGTCTTCATCTGCGAAACGAGTGGAATGAAATGCGAGCAGAAGAAACGAAAGCTTAAGATCTGGAATTTTCTCTTCGGCGCTTCTCATTGACATCTGCAACGGCTCCTCTGGAGCAAGTGCACGAACATCCACTGCGCGAGGTAACCTCCCAAACGTATCATAAACGGCATCTAATGCCGACCCGTTTTCGATATCTCCAACTATAGAAAGGACGATGTTATTCGGAATATAATTCGCCTTATGGTATTCGATGAGATCCTCCCTTTTTATCTGCTTAAACAAATCCTCATAACCTATTACCGGATATTTATAGGGATGGGCAAAGTAAGCATTCTCCCACAGAAGCACCGAAGCCCTCCGCGACGGCTCATCTCTGTTCATCCTTATCTCATTTAGAATTACTTGCCTTTCCTTTTCAAGCTCGCGTTCGTCAAATGCTGGGTTGACGATGCAATCTACCAATAGTTCCAACGCCTCGTTAAGATGCTCCTTTCTTACAATAAGGTGGAACTCCGTTGAATCATGAGAGGTTGAACCGTTTATGTCTCCGCCGTATGATTTTATCTGCTTTTCTATTTCGCCAACGGCACGAGTGGGCGTGCCTTTAAAAATCATATGCTCAACGAAATGAGAAATCCCACAGCCGGCGAATTTATTCTCAGTAGATGAGCCGCATTTCACGACAAGTTGAACGGCAACGAGAGGAATTTTATGAGTGTTTTTTATAATTACAGTGAGTCCGTTTTCTAAGGTGTGCTTCTTAAGGGTTTGCTCCTCTTCTAATTTTGGCGGGTGTGACTCTTTAAGGACGAACGCAATGGAAGCCACAAGAAACAAAAAAATAAAAAAGTATAGAATCCTCATTACATCAGAATCTGCTGTACCTCTTTTTCTTAAAGGCCTCCCTCTGTTTTCTCTTCTTTTTTACGCTGGGCTTCTCATAGTGTTTTCTTGCCCTTATAGCCTTTAATATCCCCTCTCTCTCTATCTTCTTTTTGAGACGCCTCAAGGCTCTTTCTAAAGGCTCATTTTGCCCAACCTCTACCATCGGCATTAGTTATCATCCCCTTTACGATGAATTTTCGTTACTTTCAATATATCAAATGGTTATAATATTGTCAAGGGAAATGAAATTACTTGACTTCGAAGGTAATTTGGCAAGTGAATTTTACTTCGGGGACCATAATATCCTTGGGAAATTTGGGAAATGGCGAAGAATTTTTTATGGCTTCAAATACAAGTTCCCGTAAAAAACCGTTCTTCGAAGACTTTTCATCAATTATGTTAAGTTCCCGTATCTCACCATCGGATGCTACTACAAATCGCACGAAAATATCACCTGTAACCGCTGACTTCGGAGCATCCAGATTCCTTCTTATTTTGTTACGGATAGCCTGGGCATATGATGGAGGCACAAGATGGAGGTTTTTTAAATCGATAGAGGTTATTCCTGCTGATTTTTGGATGAAGACCTGTTTGATTTCCACTGATGACTTTTGCTCAAGCGCCGGCTTTTTAAAGACATTTATATCTTCCTTTTTCGTCTCAGCAGGCATGGTGCTTTCTTTCTTGGGCGATATGGCCTCGGCCCTCTCCACGCTGGTTCCCTTCGGCAATTCCTTAGTTATCATTTTAGTTGGCTGGGGAAATTCTGCTTTCGTTTGTGTTGTATTTATAAGTGCTTCGTTTCTCTGCGTAGGAGCAGACAGTTCTTTAATATTAAGATAAGTTATTTCGATATCTTTATATTGGCTTTGATTAGGAAAGAGATGTTTATAAAACGGCCACTCGATAATTATGGCACTATGAAATAGGAACGACAATATTAACGCGTATTTAAAAGTTCTGTCCACGTCTATCGAATAACTAAAATTCAGCTTTTATACCCCCTGTTATCGTAAGGCCGGGCATCGGGTAATCCACAACCCTCTGATATCTCTTGTTCAATATATTATCAATTGAAAGGGTAGTAGTCAAATTATTATTTATTTTATAGGATGCATCTAAGTATGTGATTAGATCTTCTTGAAGAAATTCGGAATTTGCCGTGTCTATATATCTTCTACCTAAAGATTGCCCATAAAATTTTATATTGAACCTCGAATCATACTCATAAGTTAGACCAAAATCATATTTGTTCTTCGCTCGGTATGTAAGATACCTATCTCTATTTCTATCCATTGCATTAAGATATGTATATCCCAAATCGGCACTTAAGCCATTTAATAATGGGAGAATAATTTTAAATTCTATCCCGTCTATATCGGCCGAATCAACATTCGTTGGCCGCCAAACATAATTTTCTCCCGGCGCCCAATTTATGAGGTCTTTTAATTTGTTAGTAAAATATGTCCCGCTTATTTCCAAACCGTTCGTATACTCGAGGTCGAACCCTCCTTCCCAAGACCAACCTATCTCGGGACGTAGATTTGGGTTACCTTCACAAAAGCCATCGAATGGCCAATATAAATCGCTAAATGTGGGTGCACGAAAACCCTTGGAATAATTAGCTCTTAGCTTAGCGCCGTCGGTAATCCTATAAGTCAGGCCAACATTGTGAGTAGTCTCTTTGCCAAAGTTAGAATAATTATCCCACCTCGCCCCGAAATTCAAATTCATATCCTGCCCAATTGAAACCTCATTTTGTAAAAATGGCGAGCGAACGACATATCGGTGTTTGCCAACGTTAGAAGAATTTAGCTTATTGTCCTTCCCATCAAAACCAAATATGACCTTATAAAAATCAAAAAATTCTTGGTCGTATTGAACTACCAAGCCTCGCACCTTCGACGTTGCTGTGTCTTTAAGTAAAGGGTTATACGACTCTACGAATTCTAAACGGTCGACATTCTGATAGCTCCTCAAATTAATATTTGCGTTTTCGAAAACCTGTGCTGTCCAACCCAAATCCAGGTAATTTTTAAAATTGAATTGAAAATCGTCAAGGTCAGGATGGTTAGGATCCCATCTCGTCCCCACTATTTTTCCAGGCGTGCCTGCTTCATCTTCAAAATAGCCAGCGTTAAAGGAAAGTCTGTTATCTTCGGTTACGCGATAATCAAATTTTGAAGTCCAATTATGCGCCCGATATTGAGAATTATCCCTGTGCCCCAAAGATGAGTCAAATGTATAATTTAAATAATATCCTAGGTCTTTTATTCTTGCAGAATGCGAAAATGATTCATGAAAAGTCTCAAAAGTCCCGAGCCTTGATTCGTAAACGAACTTTGGTTTTTCCGATGACTTTTTTGTAATTATATTTACAACTCCGCCTATAGCGCTCGAGCCGTATATTGCAGATGCGGGACCCTTTATCACTTCTATCCTATCGATTATTTCAATCGGAATTTGGTGAAGTTCTGGCTGGCCCAAATGAGGGTCATTGATGGGACGGGAGTCCAGTAGGACCAAAACTTGTGCTGCAGTCGAACCCCGAAGCCGTAGCGTTTTTGACGCCCCTAATGAGCCGTAGTTTACAATCGTTGAGGAAGTCAATCTATCTAATGGTTCGGAAACAAGTTGAGAATAGGAAGATTCCAATTCCTCAAAACTTATAACATCCATGCTCCTTGAGATTTTTTCATATGGTTGTTCAACCCCAAGGGGAGTAACAACTATCTTCTCCAGTTCTATGCTCATTGGTTCTTCGCAAAAAGCGAAATTTACAAAACCGATAAAAATACAACTAACGACTAACGTTAAGCAAATAGGCCTTTTCATCTTATTCTTCTCCTCCCTCGAGAATACTTCCTAAGATAGGCAATCGTCCGGGCTCTCCGCGCTTTGAAGCGCGGAATTACCGTTGCGGGGCAGCGCTTGGAATTTCACCAAGACTTCCTTTGCCTATCCGGTTAAGTTGTACAAATACAAAATTGTACTTTTTCCCTCATCCGCCACCTTTAATATTCGATTCCCTCCCTTCTCTGTATCCCTTTATCATAGGGATGTTTTATCTTCTTTATTTCGCTCACTAAATCTGCCTTTTTAATTATCTTTTTTGTTGCACCCCTTCCGGTTAAAATCAACTCCAAATCTTCTGGTTTGGAATTCAAAACATCCAAAATTTCTTCTTCTTTCAAAAAGCCGTCCCGCAAAGCTATGAGTATCTCATCTAAAATGAGAATGCCATATTTATTTTCGCTATAAATACTTTTGATGAATTCCAGCCCTTTTAAACATTCTTTTCTAACCTCTTCCTTGCTTAAATTTTTATAGAAATGAGGGTGCTTCACGGCAAAGGCATATATTTTCACGCCTAGTTTCTTTAAAACTCTATGCTCACCATACCTTAACCTTTTCGGCTCTTTATAAAAACTAATATAACAGACATTTAAATTGTGGCCGCATGCCCGGCAAGCCAAACCAACAGCAGCGGTTGTTTTACCTTTACCTTCGCCAGTATAAATTTGAATTAACCCTTTTCTCTGCATTGCTGTTCTCTCCTTTCCCTTTCTTCTTCAGAAACTACCAAGATATAAGGCTTAGATGAAATAGGATTCTTCTCTACAACTACCACTGTCTTGTAAACCTCTTCGATAATCTGATAATCCAATACCTCTTGGGGTTCTCCAATCTTGTGTATTCGTCCCTTATCAATAAGAACCAAACGTTGACAGTATTCACTGGCTAAATTAAGATCATGTAAAATCATAATAACCGTAAGTCCAAATTCCTTATTTAAACTCTTTATGAGGTCTAAAATTCCCACTTGATGAGTTATATCTAAATGCGCGGTAGGCTCATCCAGCAAAAGCAATTTTGGTTCCTGAGCAAGGGCGCGAGCAATAACAACAAGTTGCTTTTCTCCGCCGCTTATCTCGCTCATAAACCGGTCTTTAAGCCTAAGGGTGTCGGTTAGACTCATAGCCCTTTCGGCTATTTCCAAATCCCTTTTTGTCTCTAAGAACTGAGATCTTTGATAATGAGGAATCCTCCCCAGCAGAACAAATTCCTCTACGCTCATATGGTTTAAAGGTGGAGATTGTGAAACTACAGCTATTTTTCTCGCCAAAACCTTTAATGGTATTAACCAGATATTTTTCCCTTCCAAAAGAATCTCGCCTTTGCCGAGTTTAATCACTCTCGTTATAGCCCGAAGTAGCGTTGTTTTTCCTGAACCATTAGGTCCGATTATCCCTAAAAGTTCTCCTTTTCTTACGCTGAAGTTGACATCGTGAAGGACAACTTTTGAATGATATCCACAGACTAAATTTCTGATTTCAAGCACCTATTTTTCTCCTAAGATAACCTGGCGCTTAGTCATGGCATAGACAAAGAGGCTACCTCCTAAAATGCCAGTAATAACGCCAACTGGTAATTCCAGCGGAGAAATAATCGTCCTGGCTAAGGTATCGCAAAAAATTAAAAATGCTCCGCCAGCTAGGAATGAACCTGCCAGCAGTATTCTATGGTCACTACCCACGAACATACGCACAAAATGAGGAACAACCAATCCCACAAAACCAAT
>Ga0111183_1052_pt1 | contig 11083 bp, 10 predicted proteins | sample DeeMarSWOR324_28_FD_80238 | JGI IMG/M metagenome (GOLD analysis project Ga0111183, IMG submission 80238) | Omnitrophica WOR_2 bacterium SM23_29 | reverse complement strand
AAACCATTGCCAGAACCTTCCGCCGCTCGTGTAATTCCCCTTGAATATATTTTATGAGTTCCTCAAAAAATGGCTTATCCTTCATATGCCTATAATGCTCTTCAGCTAACTGCCTGCTTACACGAATTATCTTTGCTGCGACGATTTCCAATTTCGATTCGGAAAGGCGCGTCAAGATATTCCCGGTGAGGGATTTCTTTAAACCATCGGGTTTTATTAAAACTAATGTTTGCTGTATCATCTCTTAACTTTTTTAATGGTAAACTTATATAATATTATAAAATAAACTAAATTGTCAATACCTTAATCCAGGTATAAATTTCCTTATAACAAGCAGTGGGTAACTTATAGGGTCATAAACGCCGTTGAACAAAAAGATATCAATAAAACTAAGGTAATTTATTAGAAATATGACGACGGTAGTTATAAAAACAAGATTGATTTGACGTTTCTCGTTCCTCTGCCTGAATAATTCATAAAGCGCCGTCACGGAAAATAAAGCGATAACCGTCTCTAAATTTATTACAAAACGTACGACCTTATCGTATTTCAAAATGCTGAATAAGATAAAGATGGTTGTAAAATATGCCATAAAATACGTTATTCTCCACTCAAATTTTCTAGTCAATAACATGTAACTAAAATAACCTATAAAAAGAAGTGTAGTTATGGGCGTCAACAATAAAAAGTCAACGATAAACCTATACCAAGGCCCGGTACAATATAGCAACGAGTAGCTGCTGGGCGGAGTACCAAAGTGAAGAGGCACCGCCTCTCTAAGTAAACCGATAAAGCTCCCTACGCCTCCGAATAAAATGACATAACTGGTCCCAACTAAAAAGACGGGCAATAAAATAATTCCTAAAAGATAGGTGTTGGAAATCGACCGTTTATAAACGTGCTTATAGATAAGGAAAAAACCTACAAAAAACAACAATAATGCTACGGATGATTCTCTAACGGTAACGGTGAGAGAATAAACTATTAAAAATATAAAATATTTAATTTTATTTTCACGCCTTAAGAAATCCAAGAATAGCCAAATCGTTAACCCACATAAAAAATTTCCATAGCTATCCGACAAAGCCCTCCTGCCCATCGCCATTATTAATGGAGAAGAAGATAGCAATAAAACAAGTAAATATGCTATATCGCTACCAAAGTTTCTCCTGGCGAAATAGAAAGACACTACTAAAAACAATATGAAACAAAAAAAGGAAAATCTAGCCAAGGAAACATAGGTATTCGGAAATAATCTAAACCACAACGCCGTCGATAATATATGACCTACCCTTAAAGGCGTCGGATATATCTGTACTTCTTTATCAGAGACATAATTTTTTGCTAACGCCGGAAAATGTGCGATGCCGTTTTCACGGATTAACCTTGCGAACGTAAAATAAAACCCCTCGTCGGCCGCCGTAAAAAAGTTATTCTCGGATGGGATACTAACATACACAGAAAAGATAGAAAACAAAACCAAACAAATTGTAGTTAAACGATATAATTTATTCACATTCCTCTGTAATTTGTTACGACTTGACTCTAGTTCTTAGGAGTTTTAATAATCTATCTAAATCTTCGTTGGAATAATACTCAATTAAAATCTTGCCGCGTTTTTGATGATGCATTATTGTAACCTTGGTACCGAAGATTTTTCGAAGCTCTTCTTCGATTGCCTGAATTTCGGGGCTGCGCCTTTTTAACCTTCTTCTCGACGGGCCAGCCAATTTTCGTCTTATGAAATATTCTGCTTCCCTTACTGATAAACCACGCTTTACGATTTTATTGCATAATTCAAGCTGTGCTTCTTTGGATTCCAACATCAAAATTGCCTTGGCATGGCCCATTGAGATCCTTCCTAAGTAAATCTCCTCTTTTATCTTCTCCGGAAGTTTAAGTAACCTTAGAGTATTTGCAACCGATGCCCTATCCTTCCCGACTTTTTGGGAGGTTTCCTCTTGGGTCAAAGAAAATTCATCTATCAATCTTTGATAGGCCTGTGCTTCTTCAATTGGGTTTAAGTCTTGCCTCTGTATATTTTCAATCAGCGAAATCTCAAGCGCTTCGTCATCTTTCACATCCTTAATAATTGCGGGCAGTTGTGAAAAACCCAATTCCTTGGCTGCCCTTAACCTTCGCTCGCCTGCAATTAATTCATAACCACTTCCTTTGGGCCTGACAACAATTGGTTGTATCACCCCTTTCTCTTTAATAGAAAGTATTAATTCCTTTTGCTTTTCAGGATCGATAACTTCTCGCGGTTGAAATTTGCTCGGAGAAATTTCATCTAACTTTAGCAACGCAGTCGTCTGAGCAGTCTTAATAACTGCCTCATCTGGTATTAATGCCTTAAGCCCCTTGCCTAATACTTTCCTCTCCATCTTTAATCTCCTTTTCTTGCCTTACATCAAATCCTATTTGAAAATCTTCGCCTAAAAATTCTTTGCTGAATTCGTAATAGCTTCGCGCTCCTTGACAATTTTTGTCATATAAGATTATAGGAAGCCCAAATCCAGGGGCCTCGCTTAATCTAATCGAACGTGGAATAATGGTGCGATAAACCTTGTCCTTGAAAAAATCCCTCGCTTCTTTTATAACCTCGCTTGTTAGGTTAGTCCTAAAATCTGCCATTGTAAGCAAGACGCCTTCTATCTCTAAAATTGGATTTAGATTTTGCCTGACCAAATTTATCGTCTTTAAAAGCTGGGAGAGCCCTTCCAATGCGTAATATTCACATTGAAGCGGAATTAAAGTGGAATCGGATGCGGTTAATGCGTTTATTGTTAAAAGACCCAAACTTGGTGGGGCGTCTAAAAAAATATAATCGTAAGACGACTTAATAGGTTCTAATGCATTTTTTAACCGAAGTTCTCGCCCCTCAATAGATACAAGTTCAACTTCTATTCCGGTTAATTCTAAATTTGACGGAGCAAGCCAAAGATTTGTAACTTTTGTATTTACAAGGAGTTGCGAAAATTGTTTCTCATTTATCAGAACATCGTATATTGACTCTTTAATCTGTTTTTTATCGAGACCAATGCCTGAAGTTGCATTAGCTTGTGGGTCGCAATCGACGAGCAAAACCTTTCGACCTGCAAAGGCAAGAAAAGAGGCAAGATTTATTGCTGTAGTGGTCTTGCCAACTCCACCTTTCTGATTACAAACGGAGATTATTTTTCCCATTGTTCCACGTGGAACATTTTAATATGTCATATCTTAAAAGTCAAGTAACTTTTTACTAAATATTGGGTTACAAAAGACTCCTTCTAGATAAGGACTCAAGATAAATATATAGTAAGGATATGTCGCATGGGGAAATCCCGGTAATCCGAGATGCTTGGCCAAGTGATTCTGGTCTTATTCTCTCAAGTTTTTCCTGTGCTTCTTTTCGAAGACCTTTGATGCCCTTATATTCCAAGCTGTTGGGTATTCTTACCCTTTCTACTTTCTTAAGACGCTCCGCTTCTTTAAGTTGTCTCTTTATATATCCTTCATATTTTATTTCAATATTAATCTGTTCTTTTGCCTCCGCAGGAAATGACGACAATTCCTCACTTCTATTTTTCTTTACAAATTCTACGCCTTTTTGAATCAAATCCTTTTTTCTTTCCATAATCTCGTACTGTGTCTTTGAAATCAAACCAAATTTAAAGCCGTATTTCATTAACCTTAAATCTGCGTTGTCACATCTTAATAGCAATCTATATTCAGCCCTGGAAGTAAACATACGATATGGTTCGTTAGTTCCTTTGGTAACCAAATCATCTATTAAAACTCCGATATACGCCTCGGATCTTTCGAGAATAAATGGTGCTTCGCCTTTTATCTTTAAAACCGCATTTATTCCTGCCATTATGCCTTGTGCAGCCGCTTCTTCATAACCAGAAGTTCCGTTTATCTGACCGGCAAAATATAAATTCTCAATAAGTTTTGTCTCTAAAGTAGCTTTTAACTGTGTTGGAGGACAAAAGTCATATTCAATAGCATAACCAAAACGCATAATCTCAGAATGTTCTAATCCTTTAATAGTCCGCAACATAGAAATTTGAACATCTTGCGGGAGGCTTGTAGGGACACCGTTTAAATATACCTCATCAGTATTTAACCCTTCTGGCTCAAGAAAGATTTGATGGCGGTCCTTGTCTTTGAACCTAACAACCTTATCTTCGATAGAAGGACAATATCTTGGGCCTATCCCTTTTATTTTACCACTATATAACGGGGAACGGTCTAAATTACCTAAAATGTATTTGTGCGTTTCAGGGTTAGTGTATGTAATATAACAGGGGATTTGCTTTTGCTCTATTTTTTTTGTCAAGAAAGAAAAAGGGGTTGGAACCGGATCTCCATGCTGAATCTCAACCTTTGAAAAATCTATTGACCTTTTATTTATTCTTGCGGGGGTTCCTGTCTTAAGTCTTTTGATTTCAACACCTAATGAACGCAAGGAACCTGATAATTTAACGGCGGGGAATTCGCCCATCCTTCCAGCCGGAAAAGAGACTAAACCGATATGGATAAGGCCATTTAAAAAAGTCCCGGTAGTTATAATGACCACCTTTGCTTTATAACACATTCCTGTTTGACAAATCACTCCGCCAACTTTTCTATTTTCGACGATAATCTCCTCGACAATTTCCTGTTTTATATCGAGGCCTTCTTGGCCCTCAAGCACCTTTTTCATAGTAAATTGATATAATTTCTTATCGGCTTGAGCTCGAGGTGCCTGAACCGCCGGACCTTTTTTAGTATTTAGCAATCTAAATTGAATTCCCGTTTTGTCGGTAACCTTTGCCATTTCTCCGCCCAAGGCGTCGATCTCGCGCACAATATTCCCTTTTGCCAATCCACCGATTGCAGGATTACAAGACATCTGCGCAATAGTATCCAAGTTCATAGTTAACAAAAGACACCTAAAACCCATCCTCGAAACAGAAAGGGCCGCTTCGCAGCCAGCATGACCGCCACCAATGACAATTACATCGTATTCTTTAGCGTAACTATATATTATCATTAGAGATGAAATAAACCTTATTTAGGTCTTATGCGGGTGGGTTTTTACTTCCTTTAAAGTTACCCTCACTTTGGCTTGCTTTAGACCTTCCATTCCAAAAAGGCCGCTTGTACCTTCACTTAACACCGTTATCTTAACCTTGTCCCGTGTAACCCCTAATTGGTGTAGTGCCTTTTGAATCGCCTCTTTTACTGTTTTCCCTTCGACCTCTATGGACTTCATAAGACTAACCTCTCAAGTTCTAAGAATGTTCCACGTGGAACACGTGCTTTCTAAGAAATATTCTCTGTTCGAACATAGTCAGAACTGTATTAGTAAACCAATATAAAACCAGACCCGATGGTAAATGATAAAATAATATTCCAAACATCAATGGCATCATCATCCCCATCATCTTCTGTTGCTGTGCGAGTTGATCTGCTCCACCCGAACTTATAGTTGCTTTTGGAGTCGATAATTTTTGCTGGAAAAACATACTTATAGCCATTAATAAAGGTAATATGTTTAACTCCTTACCAAACCACGGGATAGAAAAATTGAATATTATAAGTCTATCTGGTTGGGATAGGTCTTTAATCCACAAAAATTTTGCGTTCCTTATCTCTATCGACCGCATCAAAACTTGATATAAAGCGAAAAAAACCGGCATCTGTAATAAAATTGGCAGACACCCACCCATTGGATTAACTTTATGCTTTCTATATAACTCCATAATCTCTTTATTAAGTCTCTGAGGATTATCTTTATAAGATGCTCGCAGGGCCTCAATTTTTGGCTGAAGCACTTGCATCTCCTTCATCGATTTTATACTTTTTAAGGAAAGGGGATAAAGGACTATATTTATTAAAAAAGTAAGGCAAATTATCGCCACGCCCCAATTCTTAACGACCCCTTGAAAAAATTTCAAAGTAAGAAGAAGAACTCTGGAGATACCCCCTGTAAAACCTAAATGTAGCGAGTCCTCAAGCCCTAAGTTTAACTCGCGTATCTGACCATAATCATTTGGGCCAGCATATAAGAGAAACTTATGCGTAACAGAAGATTTGGGTTGTAAGTTAAAGTCTGTGGTTTCGATTTTTGTTTGTAACTCATTGTTAGATAATCTCTTAGAATAAATCGCTGCAGAAGTTACGTATGGTTTTAATATCAATGAAAAGTACCTATTTTTTAATGAAACCCAATTAACCTGTCCACTATTTAAAACAGTCGAATTTTTGATCCCCCTTTTAGTTGTACGAGTAATTTTTCCATTAATGCTTCGAATTACTTCTAGATAGGGTTCATCTTGCTGTGAAAGATTCGTAATCCTTGAGCCGCCTATCAATTTATATGTAAGAGTACGACTCTCCTCGGTTAAATTGGTTATCTTCTGTTCTAATTCTAAGAAATATTTATTCTGATGAAAGATAATCTCTCTGTCGATCTGTAATCCACTTTGAGTTGTGGAAGTAAATACCATTCTATCGGGCTTCTTTTCAACGGAAAAGGCAAGGCCTTTATCTATTTCGTCGTCGAGCCCAGAGATAAAAAATATTGCTTCCTGTGGAATAGCTATCTTAGCTAATTCTATCGGCGCTTTATGGTTCGAATCGAAATATTTTTTTAAGGTTATACTTTTTATAACCCCGCCTATATTTGACAATACAATTTTGTAATTCTCCGTCTCGAATTTAAATTCTTTCTCTTCGGATAAAAAAGTTTGTCCTATAGGCTGGCTTATTTTCTGTTCTGCTTGTTTTGCTGGAACAGGAATCTCTCTCCGCGGATGAACAACTGTTGTTCTCTGCTGGCTAAGTTGCGGATAAAATTTCCTTAAGAAGTAAGGATAAAGAAGTAATATTAACATAGAAAAAGTTATAGCTAAAAGCGTGCGTTTTTCCATATCATTTAACCGGATCGTATCCGCCTTTTGAAAGTGGATTGCACCTAAGAATTCTTAAAAATGACATAAACAACCCTATTAAAAGCCCCTTTTTTTCAATTGCCTCAATCGCATAGGATGAACAGGAAGGATAAAATCTACAACTAGGTAACTTCTTGAAAAATAAGAAGTTACGATAAAACTTAATTGCTGCTATTACTAAATTCTTTATCATAATTTTATGCTGTTGTTAAAATGCCTGCCTTTTTAACGGTCTCGATAAAGTCATTTCGTAACTCACTGAACGTCAAATTAACGCAACTTCTTTTGGGAATCGCTATAATATCATAGCCCCTTTTAAAAATATGTTTATTTAACCTAAATATCTCTTTTAAATATCGTCGCAATTTATTTCGTTGGGTCGCAAGTTTAAAATTTTTGCGTCGGAGACAAATCCCTATCCTCGAAACTCCACAATTAGTTCGGGCGATGTTTAAATTTAGCGTTTTACCGCGATATGCCATTCCTTTTTTGAGGGTACTTTTGAACTCGCAGGTCCTGGTTATCCTCTCAAGCTTCGAAAGGGAGTGCTGTTTCATTAGCCAACTGTTACGGCGTAAGGTGTTTTCTACCTTTTCTACGTCTCCTACGTAAAACTGCTTTGCCTTCTTTTGTCGACATCCTCTTTCTAAATCCGTGAGTACGTTTCCTTCTCAAATTGGATTTTAATGTCAGCCTCTTTTTCATAATGGCTCCTTAAGCTCCTCCCCCCACAAGCGGATCTTCAATTTTAAATTTGAAGTTTTATTATATCACGATTGGCATCCTAGTCAAGGTTTATTATAAAAAATCCTTGCAAATTAGGTTTATGTTTGGTATAATTTGCTTACATTTCGTTGTGAATAAACTGTGAATAACCACCGATGAACAATTCCAATAACGCCGTCGAGGTCTGGGAGAAAGCAAAGGACCTTATCAAGTCAAAAGTTAATCCTCAAACCTTTGAGACGTGGTTTAAACCCACTAAAGGTGTCTCAATCGAGAGTGATTCTTTGACAATTGAGGTGCCAAATAGCTTTTTTAAAGACTGGCTCCTTGACCATCATATGGAGTTAATCAGGGAAACGCTTAAAGAGATCGCCGGAGAGACGTTGAAGTTAGAATTTAAATACTGGGACAGAGAAGGAATGAACATACCTGTCGATGCCATAGTAACTAAGCCGATATCTCACGGTCTTGAAAAAAAATATGAAACGATAAACAACTTAGGCCTGTCCGCCTTGTATACATTTGATAATTTCGTTGTTGGACCAAGCAATCAAATTGCATACGCAGCTGCTTTGGCAGTTGCGGAGTCCCCAGCTAGAGAACATAATCCTCTCTTCATTTATGGAAAGGTTGGGTTGGGCAAAACCCATCTTATGCAGGCGGTGGTGCATCATATCGCTGCAAAGAATCGGAAGATAAAAATCGTTTACATAACCAGCGAACAATTTACTAATCAACTTATTAATGCTATTCAGCATCGCACGACCGATAAATTCAAGGAAAGATATAGAAGCGTAGACGTGCTTTTAATCGATGATGTACATTTCATCGCCGGAAAAGAAGCAACACAGGAAGAATTTTTCCATACTTTTAATGCACTCCACCTTGCTAATAAACAGATAGTGCTTTCTAGCGACCGTTCACCAAAGGAGATACGTCCTCTTGAGGAGCGGCTCGTTTCAAGGTTTGCGTGGGGTTTGATTGCGGATATTCAACCCCCTAATTTTGAGACTAGGGTAGCGATATTAAGAAAGAAGTTGGAAAGGGAGCCGATCGCCGTTCCTGACGATGTAATTTTTTACATAGGAGAAAAGATCAAATCTAATATTCGCGAACTCGAAGGCGCTTTAAAAAGGGTTGTAGCAAACGCCGTCCTCCTAAAACAAAATGTTACACTTGACCTAGCCCGCATAGTTTTAAAAGATATGGTTAAAGAAAAGGAGGAAAGGATTACTGCTGATTCAATTTTAGAAGTAGTGGCAAAGTATTTTAATGTGCGTGTTTCTGATATAAAAGGCAGGCGAAGAACTAAACAGATAATCTTGCCACGACAAATCGCTATGTATCTGGTCAGGAAATTAACGGACCATTCTTTGCCAGAGATTGGAGAATTATGTGGTGGGAGAGATCATACAACTATTCTTCATGGATGCGAAAGCATTGAGACAGATATAAAGAAGGATGAAAGAATAAGGGGGTTTGTTAATAAGCTTACGCTTCAGATTCGGGGGGGATAATACGCAGATTGTCATTTGGCATCTTGTGGATAACTTGTTGATAATATAGGATAAGTTGTGGATAACTTGTACTAATTAATAATCGAGGATTTTGGCTGGTTGTAACCTGTGTATAACTTTATAATAAAAAATCTTCATAAGACGCAATTTTAAAATAAGTTTCGACGATATTCACAAATTAACAATCACTACTACTACAACTAATTTTCTATAGGTATATTAAAGGAGAAGAAATGGACCTTAAATTAACAAAAGAAAATCTACAAAAAGGAATCCAAATGGTTCAAAATGCTGTATCTCAAAAAAGCAGCTTACCCATATTGTTTAACATTTTATTTGAAACAGTAAAAGATAATAAAATCAGACTTATCGCGACAGACCTAGAGATCGGCATAATATCTACAATGGATGCCGAGATTCAAGAGGAAGGAGCCATTTCAATACCGGCTAAAAAAATTAGTGATATAACAAAGGAATTACCGAATGTAAAAATAAATTTAACAGCGAAGAAAAATAATCAAATCACAATAAAATGCGAAAAATCCGTCTTTAAAATGATGGGGTTACCAAAAGAGGAATTTCCAAAGGTGCCAGAATTAATTAACGTAGATGTTTTGACCCTTCCCCAGAAGTTATTAAGGGCTATGTTAAATATGACCTCGTTTGCGATATCGAAAGATGAAACGAGATACATTTTAACCGGCGTTTTGTTTGTAGCGATGGAGAACAGACTACGCCTAGTCGCTACTGATGGAAGGCGACTTGCTATGGTTGAAAAGGAAACGCCGAAATCAAGCGGCCTGACTAAAAAAGTTATTGTACCAGCGAAGGCGGTTTCAGAGCTCATTAGAATCTTAAGAGATGACGGCGAAGTTAAAATCTTATTTAGCGAAAACCAAATCTCGTTCGAATTAGACGATTCCTTACTTATAACGAGGTTGATCGAGGGGGAGTATCCAAATTATGAACAGGTTATACCAAAACAAACCGAAGGAAAATTGAGATTGGATAGAGATAAGTTTCTTTCTGCAACAAAAAGAGCAAGTTTATTTACAACACCAGATTCGCAATCTATAAAGTTAGAGGTGCTTAAAAACAAACTTATAATTTCTAAAAGCGCCCAAGATGGAAGCGAATCACGGGAAGAGATAGACTGCAATTATAACGCAGAAGAGATGACCGTAGGATTTAATCCGAATTATTTAATGGACGCGCTTAAAAATATCGATGAAGAAGAGATAGGTTTTGAATTAACCAGCCCCGATAAACCCGGAGTTATAAGGGCAAGCGACAATAGTTATGTTTATATTATCCTTCCTATGCAGTTAGGATGATATCGATGAAGAAACAGCCCGTTATAATTAAAGATATAGTAGAGGATATTATAAAAAAGATCGAACCGGAGAAGGTTTTTAAAACCGAGGTTTTAAATTCGTCCTGGGCTAAAGCGATAGGAGAAAATAATGTAAGGCATGCCAAGCCGGTTGAGGTTAAAGATAAAATTCTTGTAGTTCATGTAGATTCTTCGAGCTGGCTTCATAAACTTACAATGGAAAAGGCACGACTATTAAAACAACTTAGGAACGATTTAGGGGAGGGTATTATCGAAAATATAAAATTGAGGATAGGAGCATTATAGTAAAATGCCAAGGATTGAAAAATACGACGCAAGAACTATTCAAGTATTAGAGGGTATCGAAGCTGTCAGAAAACGGCCCGCGATGTATATCGGAGATACCTCTGTCGCAGGACTACATCATTTGGTCTATGAGGTCGTTGATAACTCTATTGACGAAGCGATGGGTGGCTTCTGCCAGAACATAACCGTTACGGTCCATAAGAACAATAGTATAACAGTTGTGGATGACGGACGAGGCATACCAGTCGATATGCATAAGACAGAGAAAAAACCTGCAGTTG
>Ga0111183_1051_pt1 | contig 11097 bp, 2 predicted proteins | sample DeeMarSWOR324_28_FD_80238 | JGI IMG/M metagenome (GOLD analysis project Ga0111183, IMG submission 80238) | Omnitrophica WOR_2 bacterium SM23_29 | reverse complement strand
AGAAGGCGAGGATATGGCTGCTTCAGAAAATCCAACATACCATTTAAGCAGGGACGGCGAGTTTATTATCAAAGATTATAATTCCGCCAAGACCTTTGCCAGTTTTTTCCCCGGAATTGCCGGACCCCATGGTATTCCGATGTGGGTTTTTTACGTTAATCGCGGACAATGTATTTGCAGCGTAGGGATCGACGATAAAGAACATCCGATAATGGAATTTTTATCGGCTAACCGGGCTTACCAACTTGTGACCACGCAGGGTTTCCGGACCTTCATTAAACTCTTCCAAGGAAAAAAAGTCAATTTTTACGAACCGTTTCAGCAACATATGAGCGATGTCAAAATGAAACGGACCCAACAGATGATAATTCGTCCCGCAAGCTTAACCCTGGAGGAAGAGAATAAGTCCCTGGGCCTTAAATTTGCAGTCGATTATTTTAACGTGCCGGAGGACAATTACGCTGGCTTAGTTCGAATTTTATCCATATACAATTTAGGGCGTAAGCCCATTCGCTTGGAGGGGCTCGATGGATTGCCCTTGATCATCCCTTACGGAGTGGATAACCGCAATTTAAAGAATATGAGGCGGTTGGTGGAATCATTCGTGGAAGTCACCAATTATCGGTATCGGGTACCCTATTTCAAATGCAAGGTCAAACAGGAAGATCGTCCGGAGGTTATCAAGGTTAAAGAGGGTAACTTTTATATAGGATTTGAGTCCGGAGAGCGCCGCTGTAAACTTAGCGCGCCGGTGGTCGATCCAGAATGTATTTTTGGGAACTTAACCGACTATAGTTATCCCGCCAGATTTCTTGCTACCACCCCGTATAAAATACAAGGTAAACAAAATCTAGAAAATCGGCTTCCCTGCGCGATGGGGGTATTTGCTGCCACTATTCCAGCCGGGGGCGTTTATACCTATGCTTCTATCATCGGACATATAAGTACCGAAGAGGAGCTTAACCGTCTGCTCCCTTCAATTACATCGAAAAGTTATATCGAAAAAAAGAGAAGAGAAAATAAGGAGCTCATCGATACTTTGACGCAAAATAACTTTGTCCACAGCAGCTCACAAGCTTTCGATCTTTACTGCCGTCAAAACTTTCTTGACAACGTACTTCGAGGTGGTTTTCCTGTCACGCTGACGGGCAATGGGAAACGGACGACGCTTTACCTTTATTCGCGCAAGCACGGTGACTTAGAAAGGGACTACAACGATTACTGCCTCTCGCCTACTAATTATTCCCAGGGCAACGGCAATTTCCGCGATGTCAACCAAAATCGCCGGAATGACATCTTTTTCAACCCCGACGTCCAGGAGAGTAATCTCGAACATTTTTATAATTTAATACAGCTTGATGGCTTCAACCCCTTGGTAGTCAAAGCGACGAGCTTTAGCATAAAAGATCAGGAAGCCTTAGACCGCATTTTAGAAAAGTCTTTCCTCGCCGAGGAAGTCCAGGCCGTAAAAACTTTTTTACAAAAACGCTTTACCCCGGGAGAATTATTGACTTACTTGACGGCAAAACGGATAAAATTGAAGACGAATACGGATATTTTCTTAGGTGAACTCCTGGCGATATGTGAAAAGCATCAAGAAACAGACTATGGACATGGGTATTGGTCCGATCACTGGACGTATAACCAGGACTTGCTCGAGAGTTATTTATCCCTTTATCCTGAGAAACTTCGCTATATTTTATTTGAGAAAAAAAGTTTCACGTTTTTTGACAATCCTTACGGCGTCCTACCGCGCTGCGATAAATATGTAGTCTGGGAAGGCAATCCAATGCAACTGAATGCGGTAGCCTTAGATCGAGAAAAAGAAGTCCTTATTAAGCAGCGCAGCGGTAGTCCTTATGAAGTGCGAACACAATTTGGGAAAGGCGAGATTTATCGCACCACGTTAGTGAATAAAATGCTTTCCCTCATCACCAATAAATTGGCCTCCTTGGATCCGGAGGGCGTGGGGATTGAAATGGAAGCCGATAAACCCAACTGGTATGACGCCCTCAATGGGTTACCGGGCCTGCTGGGCTCGAGCATCAGCGAGACATTAGAACTTAAACGTTTGGTTGTATTTCTTCTTCAGTCATTCAAAGATCCGGGGTTAGGAGATGACGAACATTGGTCCATTTGCAAAGAGATACTGCTATTCATGACCGCTTTGTATAATCTTCTTGAGAGTTATTTTAAGAATAAAAGCCCTGAACGTTTTTTCGAATTTTGGAACCAGGCCACGACCGCCAAAGAGCATTATCGGAAGTCGACGCGCCTGGGCGTGAGCGGGGAAGAAGGAACGGTCAAAGTGGCCGAGTTGAAGAAATTTTTGAATTTAGTCTTAAGAAAATTAGGCGAAGGCATTGAGAAAGCTTGGGATAAAAAGAGGCGTATACCATATACCTATTTCGTTAATAAAGTGGTGGATTACAAAGAGATTGTTATGGTAGGAATTAACGGAGGAAAAAGAGTAAAGTGCAGCGCCAGAGGATTACACTGTTTCCGTCCTCAGAAATTCCAACAGATTCCATTACCTCTCTTTTTAGAAGGACCGACGCACTATCTTAGAATCAGCAGAGACCGTCAGGAAGTCCGCCAACTGGTCGAAGGGATTAAACGCAGTGGACTCTACGATCGGAAATTGAAAATGTACAAAGTTAATGAACCCTTGACCGGCCAGCCCATGGAGATCGGAAGAACCAAGATCTTCTCTCCGGGCTGGTTTGAAAATGAATCCATTTGGCTCCATATGGAATACAAGTACTTATTAGAACTCTTGCGCAGCGGGTTATATGCGGAATTTTATCAAGATTTTAAAAGTGTACTAATACCGTTTTTAAAACCCAGTATCTACGGCCGCAGCATCCTGGAAAATTCCTCCTTTATTGTCAGCAGTGCCAATCCAAATCCTTTGATACACGGAAACGGCTTTGTCGCCCGCTTGAGCGGCTCCACGGCGGAGTTCATCCATATTCTACTTTTGATGACGGTGGGGGAAAAGCCCTTCACGCTTAACGAGCAGGGCGAGCTACAACTTCAATTCAAACCCATATTGCCGGGTTGGCTATTTACGCAGAAAAAGCAGAAAATCGCGCTCTTTACGGGAAAGCGATGGCAAGACTATGAGTTTCAAAAGGACACCTTCAGCTTCAACTTCCTTGGCACGATCTTAGTTACGTACTATAATCCTCGCCGACGGAATACCTTTGGCCCATCTGCGATTTCGCCCCAATCGATTAGAGTGACTGATTTGGATGGAAAAAACGCCTCCGTCGAAGGTAAGGCGATTGTCGGCGAGTTAGCCCGACGGATTCGTGACCGGAGAGTAAGCCGGATTGATATACAATTAGGGCAATAATCGGGCGAGAACTTTTAAGAGAGGAAGAAGAACGTGCAAGCAATGAAAAATAAAGAAGCTATTAAGTGCGATGCCAGAAGTTTTATTATTCGCGGAAAACGTGAACTGTTCAGGGGCGGCGAGTTTCATTATTTTCGTACCCCGCACGAATTATGGGAAGACCGCATCATTAAAATGAAGAGGTCAGGTTCCAACCTGGTTACGACCTATATCCCGTGGAATTGGCACGAGCAATTCGAAGGTAAACAGCGTTGGACCGGCGATCGTGACTTGGTTCAATTTATCAAACTGTGCACCAAACACGATATGTATATTATTGTCAAACCCGGCCCCTATTGTTGCGCCGAACTGGATTTTGGCGGCCATCCGGATTGGCTTTTAAGAAAAAAGATTCCGCTTAGGGTCCTAAGTACTCAATATCTCAGGTACGTCGAAAAATGGTACAAGAAGATAGCCGAAATCATCAATCCTTATCTGGTGACCAACGGCGGGAATATTTTTTGTATTCAGGTGGAGAACGAATACGATCACCTTATCTATTACGGCGAGGAGAAAATCACCTACAAAGACGCGATCGCGTATTTCCTTCGATTGAAAAGGATGATGGAGAAGTACGGAATCGACATCCCAAAGTTTGCCAATGAAGCCGAGTTTTTAAGGGGAAAGGGGCTAATCGATACGCGCACCTATTATCCCAATATTCCTTTATTTGGCAATTGGAAATGGCAATTCGAACATTATGACGAAAAAATTATGAAAGCCAAAGCTGGACAGCCCAATTTTCCAACTATGATTTTGGAATTGGAAGTCGGCTGGTTTGGCATGTTCGGGCAGCCCCTGTTTTTGCCGGAGTTAAATCTAACCGAAGGAATTTCAAAAACCGTGCTTATAGAAGGCGCTTCGGTTTTAAATTATTATATGTTTGTCGGCGGAACGACTCTCCCTTTCTGGGGCAGCCGGGGCAATATTTACTGTTATATGGAACCGAAAGGCATGGGCCTTACTACGTCCTTTGATTTTGGCGGTGCGCCCATACGCGAATGGGGCGAACTTATGCCGGAACGCTACTATTGGATTAAAGGTTTTAACTTGTTTATTAGCGATTATATTAGCTTGATTCTGGAATCGGATAATGTCGATGATATCGTGGTTCTTTCGGGAGGGGAAGACGTACAATTGATTCGGACGGGAAAATCCGGACCCGATACCGCCCTTGCCAGCGGTACGGAAAAATTCAAAATTATAACCAAACGACGCGGTGATGAGTATCTAACATGTGTACGGAATTTGAGCGAGGAATCCAGAACCGTAGATATTGGCTGGGCTGCAAACGGAGAACCGATTTTTAAAGGACTTGAAGTTCAATCACACGAAACCTTCTTATTGCCGGTGGGGGTCAAAGTCCCGGGGACCAACCTTACGATTGTCAGTTCCACCTCCGAACTTCTGTTTGTCGAAAAGATTGATAAGCAGGTTCTTTTTGGCCTGTACGGAAAGTCAGATCGTCGGGGTGAAACGGTCTTGAACATATCCCCCTCTGAAGTTCAGGTGCTTTCCGGCCAAGTCCTTGTTGAGGCCAGAGGTTCGCAGGCTGTACTCAAATATACCCATCGAGGCATACATATACTGAAAATTCAAAATGATATCTTTTTTATCTTAGATCAGACGTTGGTCGGTAGCGTGGAAAAACTAAAGAACGGCATCTTGATTGCGGATACTTATTTCGTGAAAGATATCCAACGGCAGGGCAATATATTGCTTTTAAAAACCGAGATGCGGAATAACTCAAACAATCAGTTCAGTTACTTCGGAGATGAACCTATCGTTTCTGTTCAAGTCGATGGCCGGCCTGTAGATGTAACCAATGACCCAGCCCTAAAGAAAACCAGTTTTACTTTCCAAAATCCACCTGATCAACCCGTACAGGTAGAATGGCGAGGTGATTGGAAGGTCAAGGCCGACACAACTGAGGTCAACCCCAAGTATAATGATAGCAGTTGGACAGTGATTAAAAGACCTGTCTCTTTAGAGGAAGCGGGGCTACTGGAACACGGTTACATCTGGTATCGCGCCGAATTCGAATTACCCGCCGGAAGTAAGGAAGTTACTTTATTCTATCCCGGCAATAATACGGACAGGCAGTATATCTATATTAACGGTCAATTGGTTTGGAGCGGGATAACAGAACTGGAGGAAGTCAATATCCAGGATGCGATTAAGCCCGGCAAAAATTTTATGGTTGTACTCTACCAAAATTTCTTTCATAATAAGTCCCACCCTCACGAAGGTGCCATCAAAAAGTACAGTGGGATTATGAAGTCGGTTGTGATTAAAGGGAAAAACAGAGGCAAGACCTTTACGCGTAAGATATCGACCTTTAAAGTGCGACAGCATTTAAATGGTATTTTACAAGGTTACGCTGAGCGTAACTACGATGATTCCGGTTGGCAGAAGGTGAAAGCAGGACAAGGCCACAAGTACGTCGTAACTGAAGAGATCGGGACCATTCTATGGATGCGGCGCAAATTTAAATTCCGCACGAAGAAAAATTGGAAATTTGCTGTAAGGCTGACTATTCCCAAGGCTGAGCAACGCTGTTTTATATGTATCAATGGGAAAATAATAGGTTGGTTCGAAGCCATCGGCCCCCAGCACGAGTTCTATGTGCCCGAGCCATTTTTACAGGAAGAAAACGTGCTTTCCATTATCCTAGAGGGCCCCAAGAATAGCTACATTGTAGAACCCGAAATCGGTACCTTTTACGAAACCAGGGGATTGGATATTCAAATACGTTTTAAGGAGTAGATGCATCGGTCTGAATATTGACAATGCTATATGTATATGGTATCTTTTAACTAAGGTATGAAACGTTTTGAGAGTTAAAATGATGCGAAGGAAAGTATCTGTTACAATAAAGGATATAGCAAAACGGGCGGGCGTGGCACATTCCACCGTCTCCTTAGTAATGAACGAGCGTCGATATGTATCGCCCAAGTTGCGCGAACGGGTCCTGCGTATTGCTGAGCAGATGGGCTATGAGCCAAATATGGTTGCCCGAAGTTTGATAAGCAGAAAATCCCCCACGCTTGCAGTCGTATTTCCCGAGCACCCTCGCTTTTTTGTGACCACCTATTTTTTGATGATAATAAATGGAATCCAAAACGCCTGCAAGAAATATAATCGCGCTTTGATGTTTTTTAGCCTGGATCAAACCAAAGGAGAGTCGTATTTTAAAGTATCGAGGAAGTGGCTTGTCAATTTGATGGTGATTATGAACGTCGATTATACCAGAGATATCTCTAAGGATATTCAGGATTTGAAGAATAACAATATCTATTTTTCGATTGTTACCAGGTACCTAGGCAAAGATAAAGTAAATTCGGTTTGCATTGATAACCATGAAGGCGTGAAACTGGCATTAGAACATCTGGTTAGCTTAGGCCACAAACGGATAGGATTTATTGGCGGCAATCCCAACTCATCCGATGGCCCCGAGAGATTGGAGGCATTTAAAACTATATCTAATAAGTTAAACCTCGACCAAGATGAAGAATTAATAGTCCAGGGAGATTTTACGTTCGAAAGCGGAGAAAGCGAAGTTCAAAAACTCTTGGGCCTTGAAAAAAAACCGACCGCAATTTTTGCTGCTAGCGACTATATAGCTATTGGAGCAATGCGTACCATAAAAGCAAGAGGTTTATCGATCCCTAACGATATAGCATTAATTGGGTTTGACGATACGCTGGAAGCCTCATTTGTCCAACCCGGTCTAACTACCGTTAAGCAGCCCTTGCCAGAGATGGGAGAGGCTGCTGTAAATCTGGCTGTCCGCTCAATGAACGATCCAGACTTTGAGCCACAGACCTTGGTTTTAAGACCTCAGCTTATAGTGCGGGAATCTTGCGGAGCAAAGAGAAGTTGAAGAAATTTCTATCGATTGCCCTATCGATTTTTTTCTTATCCTTACCAGTTGATATAATAGCTGTTGACGTAACTCAAGAATTATTAGACTCGGTCGGGACGCAACCCCCCACCTTTGAATTAAAAAAAGTCGATGAAATTTATATCCCTTTCCAGAACGGAGTTCCTTATCCATCCTGGGAAACACAAGATAGGGAATATGTGGTTTTAAGCGGGACATGGAAATCACAGCGCCAGAACTTAAATCATAAACTTACATTAGCGAAGAGAACGACCAAGATAATAGAACTCCTCGAAGAGGAGGGCGAGGGAAGACACGCAAGCGAGTACGACGATAGCCAGTGGACTGACAAGATTATCCCCGGAGTTGAAAATCCTAGTCCTGATAGATATCAAGACGGCGCTTGGTATAGGCGCCGTTTTTTTGTGCCGACCGCAGCGATAGGAAAATACGTAAAATTGATGTTCGACGCAGCAAATTACTTTACGGATGTGTGGATAAACGGCCGCTGGATAGGATGCCATGAAGGAGGATACACTCCATTTGCATTTGACGCGACCAAGTATCTTAATTACGGGGAAGAAAATGTAATTACTGTCAGGGTGGATAATATCCCGTGGCTTCCGGATGCAGATAAGTCACGCGAAGCGCTCAAGACAAACGATCATAATATAGTTCCGTATAAGACCTGCGATTGGTGGAACTACGGCGGCATAACTCGCGACGTCTATTTAGAGTTATCGCCTTTAGTTTCGGTTGTGAGGGCGGATATAAAGTCCAGAATTTTAGATGAGAAGACTGCGGAACTGTATGTTTATGTAGTTACTTATAATAGCGGCCAAGACGATGTAAATGCCGATATAAAATTGAAGGTATTCGCAACGGATATACGCGATGATAACATCTTAGAACCAAATGCAAAAAAGATAGCTAATTTAAAAAAGCCAGTTCCCTGCGAAGGCGAAATAACCAAAAGAGTCACTTTAAAAGCAAACGAAGCAAAACCTTCGAAATTTAAAGTTACGTTAAAGAATGTTAGGCTCTGGTCGCCTGAAGAACCAACCCTATATGTCTTAAGAGTAGAACTTGGCGGCAAGAAGAAGTTAGACGAATTTTATACACAATTCGGAATAAGGAAAATCGGCGTTGATAAAGAAAATTCGAAGCTGGTATTTAATGGAGAGCACATCTTCTTGCGGGGCATCGCAAGGCACGAACTATTTTACGGCGAAAAAATAGGTATTAGCGAGTACGGGCCTGAACGCACATTAGGCGACTTTAAATTAATCAAAGAAGCAAACGCCAATTTTATCCGGACAGCCCATTATCCGAATCGACAGCACGTATATATCTTAACCGACAGGTTCGGGCTTTTGGTCTGGGAAGAGATACCCGTCTATTGGTTCGAGGGACCGGAGCTTAATGTTCAGGTTGCTCGCGGTATCGCAAGACAGATGTGGTTTGAGATGATTTACCGCGATTATAACAGACCATCGATAATTATCTGGGGAACTGTAAATGAAAACAGCTGGCAGAAAGAGAGGGGCCTATTTATTAAGGACTTAAGGGAGAATGCCTATAAGGTTGATGGGACGCGCTTGGTCGCCCAATCTGCTGCTGCCTCCGATCCTACAGATGCTACTCAGAATGAATGCGATCTGTTAGGGTTTACAACCTATTACGGCGTTTTTTATGGTAGCTCTTATTATGATGATACAAAGGCTGCGTTGAAAAAAAGTCACGCCGCTTTTCCCGGTAAACCCATAATTTCAACAGAATATGGTATCTGGGCTCCGTACGGAGATTTATCACAGGAGGATATTCAAGTCTTTTTAGCCAAGGATACTTTCAGGGCATTTACGGAGTTGCCCTATGTCTGCGGCGCGACTTGGTGGGCGGCTTTCGATTGGCACACGATGATAAACGAACCTCAGAATATGGGCGCGATAACGATGGATAGAAAATTGCAAAAGGCCGTGTTCTTTCAGCTACAGCGGCAGCACGCCTCATTAGCGACGGACTTGAACGTCGAAATTCAAGAATTGAGGAAAGAGAATATTTTAAGCGGCAGGAAAGATATAACAGCTGAAGTTAAGAAAAAAGAGAAGGCCGAGGTAGTTGAATTAAGCATAGATGGCGTAAATTTTAGGCGTATGGATCCTAAAAAAGACGACATATATTCGGCGGATTTCGATACGACTACCTTTCCCGACGGAAATTACACAATACTTGTGCGAGCGAAGAGCAAAGATGGACTTTATGTTTCGGACTTCGTCAGGGTGGCTATAGAAAATATAGATGACCCACCGGTTGTTGCCTTGAATCTTAAGGATGGCGGCGCTGTCATGGAAAAGGTCAATTTAACTGCATTAGCGACCGATGATAGAAGCCAGCCTACATTGGCTTACTCAATAGATGGATGCGAACCCGGCCCGATGGAATATTTAGAGGCGGGTATATTTCAAGCGATATGGGATGTGTCTGAATTAGAGGATGGCTCGAAGCATGAAATTGTAATCAGCGCTTTAGATTCATCGGAAAATTTGACGGAGAAAAAAATCACCGTAATCGTAGATAATAAGCCGGGGAATTATATAGATTTGCTATTCAATCACGATTGGACCTCCTGGAATAAAAATTATGGCGACGGAACTGGTTGGGACTTCCCGGCTGAGGAATTGCCTGCTTCAAATTCGGCGTTTATCCATAGCGGCGATGGAAAAATAAAGTTTAAGTTCGGCGACAAAGCCGATAGCGCATTAAATAACCTCGAATGTTCTAAGCAGGAACTTAATTTTGCGCCCGGCACTTATACCAAAGTTCATATTTTGGCGAGCATGCATAACGGCGGCGGAAATCTGCCTTTCATTTTGCAGTATACCGATGGGACGCAAGAAAAGATATTTGTTGAGTTTTCCGATTGGTGGGGCGGAAATCCAATACACGGAGAAGAAATAGGGATTTTGTGCTCACATCATCATGAGTCAAGCGGAGACAAAAAGCCGCAGGTGGGAATTTATATTCAAACGATCGAACCCGCTAAGGGTAAAATTTTATCTTCTATTACGTTACCCTCGGAGGACAGGTTTCACATATTCGCCATGACGTTAGAAGGCGAAGTTTCAAACGATGCTATTCCCCAGCCAACTATATTAGAACCGAAAGCTGATTCCGTGCTCGGAGACGTTATTAAAATAGTAGCTGAGGACAAAGAAGAGGATATTACTAAAGTCGAATATTCTATAGATAAAGGGGACTGGCAGCCCATGTTACCCTCTCCCGATGGTTTGTATATAGCCGAATTCGATACATCCAAAGTTGTTGGCCCAAATCATACAATTAATATAAAGGCAACGGATAAAATAAATCAAATCGCTATTAGGAGCGTTAAAGTTAGAATTATAAATAAAGTTACGATAGTCTTTCCGTTCGAAGGGACAAGCTTATATAAATCTGCAGAGATTTTGGTTCAACCAAGAGCAAACAGGGAAGTTAGGAAAATAGAATTTCAGGTTGATAACAGCCCATTTATGGAGATGAAACCATCTAAGGATGGTCTTTACGCAAATGAATGGAAGATAAGCAAAAGTTATGCCCCAGGTTCTACCCACACTTTGACGGTGAGGGAACTTGAGGAAGGCGGAGGCGTTACTATCGATAGCGTGAAGGTAACAACGGATGCGGTTAAAATTTTGATAGCGGAACCTGTATCAGGTCACAAAATCTCCGTCGACAAATCCCTGCGTGACTGGATTGGCATCCTCCCAGAACAGGAGAATACCGCTACCGTAAGCGAAGGAGAATATATCTGGAATGA
>Ga0111183_1049_pt1 | contig 11298 bp, 10 predicted proteins | sample DeeMarSWOR324_28_FD_80238 | JGI IMG/M metagenome (GOLD analysis project Ga0111183, IMG submission 80238) | Omnitrophica WOR_2 bacterium SM23_29 | reverse complement strand
CATCCCAAACATGACTGCCCTTCCCTTTTTCCAAAAATACCGGCGCTACGCCCTGTACAAATTGAGTTGGACCTTTGCTGAAAGTCTGTGTGCATGACGGTATTAAAATCTCTGCTTTCTCTCTGCACGCTAACGAATTTTTGATGCTTATTTTTGTGGGACGTATCGGCGGTTCGTCAGTCAAGCTCTTATAGTATCCTTCGTTAGTGATAATCCCGCTGTTGATTTGTTGTATCTGTGGGTATTTTTTTAACAAACTCATAACGTCCTTCATGTAGAATAGTTTCCCTTCTTTATACAAATATTCATATATGGTCTTTACGAACCTGAAATCCCTCTCCTCATCGACACACCATCTGGAAAGATTTGTAGGAACCGGACTCTTATTTACGACATTTTTTAATTTAAACAATCCCGAGTTTCTAATATACGGGGTTACATGTTCTCTCTCGATTTTGGATTTCGCCTCTATATGGGCTCTTTTAAGCGCATTGAAAGAAAAAACTTCCACATCCAAGCCGTCGGGAAATGTATATAAAAGCGTGTTCGTAACATAATCGTAATCTCCTTCAAGATATACTGCAATAACTTCATCCACAACCTTAGGGTCAAGTAGCGGGCAATCAGCTGTGACACGAACAATTATATCTGCTTTTATTTTTTTCGCCGCTTCATAAAATCTATCTAATACATCATCTTCGCTTCCGCACATAACCGGAATTGAATTTTCATTGGCAAAATTGAGTATCGTTTTATCTTTTGGATTACGGGTAGTAGCTATGATTATTTTATCCACTAATTCTGAATGCCTAAGGCGTTCTACCAAATACCAGAGCATCGGCTTGCCCTTGATAAGCATCAGCGGCTTGCCGGGCAAACGATTAGCGCCCATTCTTGCTTGTATGATAGCGCCTATCATTTTTTATCTCTTTTAATATTAATAAAATGCTTGAGTCTAGACGATTCTTTTGCCGCTAGGATTACCTCAAGGACCTGTTTGGCTTCGTAAATATTAGTAATGGATTTTTCTTTTCCTCTTAATACATTAAGAAAATGTTTTATCTCTTTCAAGTACATCTGGTTTGGATCATAATCTTTGTCTTCTTTGAAATATCTCCACTTTCTATTCCTGACCTCATATAGCAATACGCTCTTTTCTCGATGACTCCACTCAAGAGTCCCTTTTTCGCCATAAAAATAATACGACCTCCTGTAGGGATGCTGGATATAATCGAGATGTACATTGCCTATGCTTTTATCCTCGAGTTCTACGACCGCCTCGGCTATATCTTCCGTATCGATGTGGAGATCGCTGTATTTTCCCGCGAAGCATGCGATCCTTTTGATGGGCCCCAAAAACCATTGGATATAATCGAACTCGTGCGAATCCAAAAGTACGCCTCCTCCTAAAAACCTATTGGCGCTATAGCCCTTGCGGTAATCTTCCCATGGATGCCAATCCGGTAGATATTGGCCCGTTATCACAGTAAATGAAAGTACCTTCCCGATTGCATTTTTACCTAATAGTTTTTTCATCAGCTTAAAACTGGGATGAAATTTAAAATTCGACCCCATAAAGGTAAGAAGTCTGTTCTTTTGCACAAGTTCTATAAGATCGCCGACCCCGCCTAAACTGTCAGAAAGCGGTTTCTCAATAAATAAGTGAATACCTTTTTGCGCTACCCTTATTGCGGTTGGAATATGATATATGTTGGGATTACATATAATAGCAGCGTTATATTCCTCCATTAGAGCTTCATTTAATTTTAAATAGACTTTAACCTTATATTTTTTTTCTATTTCATCTGCCTTTGGTTTTATCGGCTCGACTACCGCTACCTTTTGGGACAAAGATAAAAGGTTATTTAAATGCCTCTTCCCTATGGAGCCACCACCGATAATTAAAAACTTCAACCTAAATTCTCCTTTAATTTAGCGACGATGTAATTAACTTCTTGCTTTGACATCTTCGGATACAAAGGAATAGTTAAGGCTTCCCTATAGTACCTTTCCGCTTTAGGACAAAGACCTTCTTTGTAACCCAATCGTTTATAAAATGGATGCAAATATATAGGCCTATAATGAACATTAACGCCTATTCTTTTTTTCGATAACTCATTATATATTTTTTCTCTTTTTCTGTTTACCCTTATAACGTAAATGTGCCATGATGATTTGATATAATCTTTTTCCACGGGTAAGGTTAAAGCACTGATTTTTGATAATTCCTTGTGATATTTATCCGCTATTTGTCTTCGTCTTTTGATAAATCTTTCTAATTTTTCTAATTGGCTTATTCCCAAGGCACACTGAAAATCCGTTATTCGGTAGTTAAAACCGAGGTCTTGCATCTCATAATACCAACTGCCTTCATTTTTATTCAAAAGATCTGCCCGGCTTCTGACGATCCCGTGGTTTCTAAGCGTGATAAGCTTTTTATATAAATCTTTTCTGTTCGTCAATACCATGCCGCCTTCGCCGGTTGTAATATGTTTTACTGGATGGAAACTGAAGACCGTCATATCGGAAAAGTCGCAGGAACCTATTCTTGTCCCTCTATATTCGGCGCCCAAGGCGTGACAAGCGTCTTCGATAACCATTAAATTGTGTCTTTTGGCGATCTTTTGAATTTCCCCTAAATCACACGGATGCCCGGCGAAATCGACGGGAATAACGGCTGCGGTTCTTTTCGTTATCTTCTTTTCTATTTCAGTCGGATTTATATTTACCGTATCCTCTTGTATATCTGCAAAAACCGGTTTGCCGCTACAATAGAGAACACAATTTGCAGAAGCAACAAAAGATATGGGTGAAGTTATAACCTCATCACCTAATTTTATCCCTGCAGCTAAACAGGCAATATGTAATGCCGCGGTGCCGCTTGATACAGCGACAGCATATTTAGCTCCGCAGTAACCAGTGACACGGTTCTCAAAATCTTCTATTTTGGGTCCTTGGGTAATGAAATCGGACTTCAAAACAGCTACTATACTTTTTAAATCTTCTTTGTCGATATATTGCTTGCCGTAAGGAATATGGTTATCTTTCAATTTTATCTTTCCTTAAAATCTCCCTCAGCTCTTCAACGTTTAACCAATCTTTATTGGTATCGCTACTATACTTAAAACCATCGTCTAACGGCTTATGTCCCTTATAAATGTCTTTGGCATCCCCATACCTGAAAGCAGGAAAAATTATATACATCCTGTTGTGCTCTATGGTATTATGGGCTTCGTCTTCGGGTATTAAAACTTCGTTTATCTTCTCGCCTGGCCTTATACCTATGATTTTAAATTTACAATTGGGTGCAATCGCCTTTGCTAAATCTACGATCTTTATGCTCGGAATTTTAGGTATAAAAATCTCTCCGCCTTGCATCAAATCTAAACATCTTAGTAAAAAAATTACCCCCTGTTCCAACGTGATCCAAAAGCGGGTCATCCTTTCATCGGTTATAGGCAAAATGCCTTTTTTTGCCTCTTCTATAAAAAATGGAACTACACTGCCCCGGCTGTTGTATACATTTCCATAACGAACGACGCTAAATCTTGTTCTCGCGTCTCCCGAATAAGAATTTCCGGCGATAAATAATTTGTCAGCGCATAATTTAGTCGCTCCATAAAGATTAACCGGATTTGCCGCTTTGTCAGTACTTAGGGCAATCACCCTTTTGATCTTATTATCAATTGCTGCATTAATTACGTTCTCCGCCCCTAAAATATTGGTTTTAACTGCTTCGAAAGGGTTGTATTCCAATGCCGGAACTTGTTTTAAAGCGGCGGCGTGCACTACAATATCAACACCATGGAATGCGCGATGTAATCGATCTCTGTCACGAACGTCTCCAATAAAATATCTGAGACACGGATCGTTAAATTTTCTCTTCATATCAAACTGCTTTAACTCATCTCTGCTGAAGATAATCATTTTTTTCGGTTTGTATTTCTTCAGGGCGATCTCTATGAACTTCTGACCAAAAGAGCCGGTTCCGCCAGTAATCAAAATAATCTTATTATTCAGATTCATCTTATCCTCCATTACACAAATTTGCTGAACGTCTTACAATTTGGGTCTTCTAAAATATCTTTTGCCCATTCCATCAAAATATCAACAACCTCTTTTCTTGAAAATTCTAAGGGAGGGTAAATTCCCTCTTTAAGCATGTTCCTAAATTTGGTACCACTTAAATGAAGGTGATTTTCCTGCGAATGCCGGCAGGTCTTGGCTGTAGCCATTGCTTCGCATTTTTTACAATAAAAAGCATTTTCAAATTTTACGGGGATTATTCCTATCCTTTCAGCATAGGAGGAAAACAACTCCTGTGCCTCGTAGGTACCGTAATAGTTCCCGATGCCCGCATGGTCTCTTCCAATGATAAAGTGAGTACATCCGTAGTTTTTTCTTATTATGGCGTGGTTTAGGGTTTCTCTTGGCCCTGCATAACGCATAAAAGTAGGCAAAACCGACATAACTACCTTCTCGGCATTAAAATAGTTTTTTATTAAAACCTCATAGCATTTAATCCTTATCGCCGCCGGAATATCATCGGGCTTGGTCTCCCCTACCAATGGGTGAATTAGAACGCCATCTACTATTTCTAAAGCACATTTAATTAAAAATTCATGGGCTCTATGAATAGGGTTTCTTGTCTGAAAGGCAACAATCATAGACCACTTTCTCTTCTTGAATTCTTCCCTCGTCTGAGCGGGGTCTAAGTAATATGTCGGCGGAATTTCATTTCTCAGAGGTCGGTCTAAAAGTTTTATAGGACCCGATAAAAACATATCGGGGCTTTCCTTTATCATCTTCACGCCCGGGTGCGATAGGTCTAAAGTTCTAAATACCTCTTTGCAAAATTTATCTTTAGGATATTTAAATTTACTGGTGACCTTCATTATGGCAATCACCCTACGACTTTTATCTAAAAGCGCGATTTTCTCTTTTAATTTGATAGAAGAAGCCTGTTCTTTGGGTACTAGGATAATAATCGGTATGCCCCAAACAAGACCATTGGTGAGGCAGAGATTCTTTAATACCGAACTAATTTCCTCTTCGTTCATAAAGCCTTCGAGTGGACTAAATGCGCCGACGGCAAGCATTTCACAATCGGATAGAAACCTCTCAGGTATAACTAACGATTTAAGCCGTCTGGCTCCCTCGAGTAAATCCTGGCGTTCCTTAGACGACGTTACTATTGCGTTAACGAGATATTCTCTTCCGTAAGGACTATTCATTTTGTTCTTCAGCGTTAATAATCTTATGAGATTTTAGATAATTCAGTATCTTGTTGACGCTTTCTGATACCGATAATTTGTCAGTTTCAAGCATAATCTCAGAATTGAGCGGTTCTTCGTAGGGTTGACTTATGCCTGTGAACTCTTTTATTTCTCCAGCCATTGCTTTCTTGTATAAATTCTTGGGGTCGCGTTCCATGCACACCTCGATGGGGCATTTGGTATATATTTCTATAAACTCTCCGTCTTTAAGAAGATTTCTCACCGCTTCTCTATCTTTTCTAAAAGGCGATATAAATGCAGCAATAGTAACTATCCCTGCGTCAACAAAAAGTTTTACTACTTCCCCTATTCTTCTTATGTTTTCCTTGCGGTCTTCTCTGCTAAAACCTAAGTTTCTATTTAAACCATGCCTTATGTTATCGCCATCCAATACGTAGGTATGCTTTCCCCTTTTATTAAGGCCGTATTCGAGTTCGTGTGCAATGGTAGATTTTCCTGAAGACGGCAATCCAGTAAACCAAATTACGCAGGATTTGTGCTCCTTTATCTTTTCCCTATCTTTTTGATTTACCCTATGAGGATGCCACACTATATTTTTTTCTTTAAGCATTTTCAAATGCCCATTAAGGTTTAAAAGTTTTTATTAAAGTAATTGCGCCAAGTATAATCGTAAGGACAGCGACTGTTAACTTTAACTTTTTTGTCTGTATCTTTTTTACGCTTACAGCAGAAAAAGGGACGGAAAGCACCGCTCCTAAGATAACATAAGGCGTTAACCTCCAATCAATAGGATTTTTTGAGGCTAAAAAATAAGTGATTATGCCCACGGCACAAGTTAATCCCTCGGCTAAGGAAGTAATTCCTATTGCGCTTTTGGCTTCAATTCCGGAAAGGATTTGACCCCCTGTTACTATCGGCCCATATCCGCCTCCGCTTATACCTTTATTAAAAGAAGCGATTAAACCGAGAGCAGCAATCTTTCTCTTTGAAAAAGCGTAGGTTTTATTCATAGTGATAATAATTATTATGCCCATTGAAAAGACAATGCAACCAATATAAAGGTTCAACCAGAATTTAGGAATATTAATTGCAACGAAAACTGCAGCAACTGTACCGACGACGCTAAGAATCGCTAAAAGCAACGCTATCTTTAAATGTCTGGGAAAACCTCTTCTTAAGCTATTGATAAATCCTATGGATTTTAGCTCACCTATAATTATTGATAAATCGATCGTCTTAGGTTTAAGGTTCACGTTACCTGCACGATGATGGAAAAACGCTGCTAATAATCCTGTAATTAACTCCGATAACAAAACTACTGGAACAATCTGCAAAGGTTTAAAACCCAAAATTAAAAGAACGGGGGTTAACGTCGTTCCATACCCCATTCCTAAAGTCGAATCGACATATTCAAATAAAAAAGCGCAAGTTATTATTATCGCTACTATTCCCAAAGACAACTCTAACATTTTTAGCTCCTTTTAATTTATAATAATTTATCAGCAATTTTCAAAGCATTCGATGCTAAGTTCCTAAGTTCCTCTACCTTCTTTAATCTATCTTCATAAACTTTGATTGCAGCCTTCTCTTCATCTGTTAAATTCTTGTCATCGGCTTTAATAATATTATTGAATTCGGAAGTTAGATTTGAAAGCGTTGTTAATCTCTTTTCTATGGCGGACTTAAGTTTATTTGTGAAAACTCTTTTTATATCCGTCTCTGCTTCGTAATAATCTTTTCTTGAGCCCTTCACCCAGACATTCCTAACCGCTCCCCATCTTTCGAGTTCGCGTATATTTATACTGACATTGCCCTTACTTACCCCAAGTGCCTCCGCAATTTCATCTAAAGAAAGAGACTTGCTGGTTAAATACAGAAATAAATATAACTGAATCACAAATCTGTTAAGACCGAATTCATCGCCTATTCGACTTATACCCTCTATAAATTTATCTCGCGCCGTTTCTAAACTCTTATCCATATCGGACCCCCTTTTTAACGTTTAGAACATTTTAAACTAATTATAACAACACTTCTCCACTTTGTCAACTATTATTTATAACCCCTTATTAAATATAATAGTTAGGAAAAAGGATTGAATTAGGAATTTTAATAAAATAGCGCTTAAATACCCCATAAAAAAACCTATTTATAGGAGACTGAATATTTGCTCTTGACCATTTGTGAGTTCTTTCAAAATCAATCGATAAAATTTCGCTGAAATAATCTGAATATTTAACCTTTTTTTCATTAAAATCCTCTCTTATGCCCCTTATTGTCCAATTTCCCTCTGCAATATCTTCGACCGATGCAAAGGAGCCATCTGTTTTCGTAAAATATATCCCATTACGCGGCTCAAACACATACCATTTATGAGCTATCTTTACAAATGAAAATGTAATTAGCGATGTCTTGTCTTTGTTACGAAGTCTAAAGAAGAATGCATCGATGCCGACATAGTTACAAAGAGTTGTAAATACATCTGAAAACTGATCGCCTGTCCCATAACCACGGATAATGATATGCCAAACGTGGTCATCCACTGTTTTAAGTTCAGGCGGTTGCTTCGCAATATTTTCAACGGTCCACTTAAAGATTGCCATTACCTTCTCTTTCTCACTTATCTTGCCTTCGGTTATCCTATGGGTTAGCCATTTGTAATTATAGTGCCTATCGTAGAAGTCCAAAACTTTTAGATACAACGGAATCTTTAAAGTACGGACGTTATAATTTATCCCTTGTCGGGTTGTGGTTTTTATGTTTAAAATAAAAAAAACTGCTACCAAAATCAAAATTATAAAAAACGCTAAAAATTTTATCCTCTTCATATATTCTCCATAAATTTGCGATGCCATAATTCAAACATCAATAGCGCCCACAACTGGAAGCTATAATCCTTCTGTCGAGATATGTGAAGGTTGACCATTTCTTTAATTGCTCCCGAGTCGAAATAGCCCCTCTTAAGAAATTTAGAACTGAGTAAATTGTCACAAAGATAATCTTTTAATTCGGCTCTAAACCATTGGCCAATAGGAACCCCAAATCCCTGTTTCGTTCTATTGATATTCTTCTCGGGTATAAATTTTGCAGCGATCTTTTTTAAAATATATTTCCTCGTAATCCCTTTTAGCTTAAAATATGAAGGCAAAGACACCGCGAACTCCATAAGGCGGTGGTCGAGAAATGGCGAGCGTGCTTCCAAAGCGTTTGCCATACTTGCGATATCCGCTTTTACCAAAAGGTCATCGGGCAAATAAGTCGATGTATCCAATTTCATCAGTCTATCGATAAATCCCAGATTAATAGAATCTGAAAGGCAATACCTAAAGAATTCGCCCGTAGTAAAATTATCGGTGGAAGCTATGATATCTTGCGAGTAAATCTTGCTTTTAAAATCGTCGTCAAATATACCTATCCATTTAATGTATCTTTTATGCATCGGCAAAGATGTCGCTTCGAAGAACCTTCTCATTTTTCTTACAAACTTTCTGCTGTCGATTGACTCCGGAATGGTCTTAACGAATAAGGAGTTTGCACCTCTCTTTATGAATTCTGGAAAACTATCGATAACTTTAGAATAGAGCATTGCCTGATAGCGTTCGTATCCAGCAAATAATTCGTCACCGCCATCGCCATTTAAAACAACCGTTACGTATTGTTTGCTTATTTTAGATACATAATAGGTAGGTATACATGACGGGTCAGCGTAGGGCTCTCCATAACGTTCGACGAGCGTAGGCAAGACGTCGAGTGCCTTTGGTTTGACTATAAATTCATTGTGGTCGGTGTTAAAGCACCTAGCAATATTTCTCGCATATTTTAATTCATTATAATCTGATTCATCAAATCCTATCGAAAACGTCTTTATCCTTTGATTATATATTCGAGACATAAGACCTACGACCATACTGGAATCGATTCCGCCACTTAAAAATACTCCTAAAGGAACATCGCTATATAGACGCACTCTCACAGCATCGGTAAGAAGGCTGAGTATCTCCTCCTCAGCCTCTTCTTCGGATAAACTAATTTTTCTTCCGTAATCCAATTGCCAATACCTTTCTGTCTTTATCTCCCCATTTCTGAATGTCAAAATATGCGCAGGCATTAATTTGAAAACATTCTTATATATGGTCAGTGGCGCCGGTATATAGCCAAAAGTCAAATAGTAATCCAACGCCTCCAAATTTATTTCTTTTTCAATTAACTTACTTTTTAAAAGCGCTGAAAACTCAGATGCAAAGCAAAAATTTCCATTCGAGAAAAAATATAGAAGCGGTTTCTTTCCGATGCGGTCGCGAGCCAAAAAAAGCATCTCTTTTCTTGAATCCCATATAGCGAAAGCGAACATTCCAACTAAAGATTTTACGCAATCTTGACCTTTTTCCTCATATAAATGCACTAGGACCTCAGTATCCGAATTAGACCTGAATATATGGCCTTTCTTTTCCAAATCAATTCTTAAATCTTTATAGTTATAAATCTCACCGTTTAGAATAACCCAGATTGTCCTATCTTCATTTGGTAATGGTTGGTGTCCAGCGGAAGATAAGTCTATAATGCTTAGCCTTCGGTGTCCTAAACATACGCCAGGTACAGAATATATTCCCTCGTCGTCGGGCCCGCGATGCGCCAACGCGGTGGTCATTGCCCTGATCGACTCTTCTGGGACCTTAGCCTTATTTATATTCACAATGCCACAGATTCCGCACATTTTAAAAATTACAAATTGTGTACTTTTTCTAATAACCCTACAAATTTTTCTTTATTGGTCTCTACAGAGTATAAGCTTTCTACTTTTAACCTGCCAAGATTGCCCATCTTTTCTCTTAATTCTTTATCTTCAATTAAAAGCGAAAGCCTATTTACCCACTCTTCTTCCTTGCTAACCAAAAAACCATCTTTCCCATCTTCGATTATCTCTGTATTCATCCCCACCCCTGATGCTACGGTTGGGATTCCAACTGCCATATATTGTATTATTTTAAAACCACATTTGCCTTTTGCCCAATCGTCATCAAATAGTGGCATAACCCCGATATCGAATTCCTGCAGGTCGCTGACCTCTGAGCCTAACGACCATTCCTTGAAGATAATCGGTAAATTTGAATTTTTAAGATAACCTCCGACCATCCTGAATTCTATGTTCTCATACTTATCTGCTAAGGCTTCATAAACTCCCCTCAATAAATCCAAATATATCGACGTAAAAGAAGTTCCTATCCAGCCAATGACAACCTTATCCTTATTCGGCAATTTTAGTTTGGGTTTGTAAACTTGCGTGTCTATACAAGTCGGCAGAACGAAGACATTTTTATTATACTGCGAAGCATAACCTCTCAAAAATTCGTTGCCAGCGATAACATAATCGCTTAAACTTATAATCTTTTTTAACTTTTTTGGCTTTTTAAGAAATATCGAATCATCAAAATCATAAATTAACTTTATCCCTAAAGCCCTAAAAAGCCATTCGAAAATATAGCCAGCAAAGGGATATGCCTCTCTATGTATAAAAACCGCATCATAGGACCTTGCGCTAAAAACATCACGAATTCTCCGCAGCATAAAAAAGAGAAGATACAGTACCTTTCTGATATAATAACCCTTCCTATATAATATCTTGTAAACGGAACTATTATAAAATGGCCTTATCGAGTAAGTTATGCCTCTTGCTTTTAAATGTGGTAAATATTGTTCGACTCTGAATCGGTTACTCGGACCTTCTGTCGGATATGGAACTACAAATAGAACTTTCATATTAGATTAAACTTAGCCTCTTCCTCTCGAGCAGATAGCTGTGTAAAGCATCCTTCCAATGTCTCATCCTGTCTATGCCGAGGGACTTAAGTCTTGCGTTCTCGAGCACAGAATAAGATGGCCTTTTAACCCCTGAATAAAACTCGGTATGTTTTATCTGTTTTAAATTGACTTTTATGTCAAGGAATTCGAAGATCGCTTTCGCAAACTCATGCCAAGAGCAGCTTCCCTCATTTGTAATATGGAAGAGCCCGTATGAATCGGTCTTTATAAGTTCTTTAATCTGACCTGCCAAATCCAGAGT
>Ga0111183_1113_pt1 | contig 11824 bp, 10 predicted proteins | sample DeeMarSWOR324_28_FD_80238 | JGI IMG/M metagenome (GOLD analysis project Ga0111183, IMG submission 80238) | Omnitrophica WOR_2 bacterium SM23_29 | reverse complement strand
CGTCGCGATAGGTGGCGACGGTGGAACGTATGATATAGGCCTTCAATCACTTTCAGGGATGTTAGAGCGTGGACACCGCGTGCTTTATCTTTGCTACAATAATGAAGCTTACATGAACACGGGAATTCAGCGCTCGAGCGCCACACCAAAATGCGCACAGACTACGACCGCGCCCGTCGGAGAAGTTCAGATTGGCAAGAAAGAATACCCTAAAGATTTAACGGGCATAGTTATTGCACATAGAATTCCGTACGTTGCGCAGGCATCTCCGGGCCACTGGAATGATTTGATTACGAAGTCCGAAAAGGCGCTTTCGGTTGATGGCCCTTCATTTTTAAATGTGATTTCGCCTTGTCCGTTAGGCTGGGCATATCCGGTAGATAAGACAATTGAGATAGCGAAACTCGCAGTCGATACTTGTTTCTGGCCGTTATTCGAAGTCGAAAACGGCACGACTTGGAAATTAAATTATAAGCCAGCGACTAAAAAACCCATTGAGGAATATCTTAAAACCCAAGGCCGCTTCCGCCATCTTTTGCGTCCGGAGAATAAATCCCTCGTTGAGGAAATTCAAAAGAGGATCGACGAAGATTGGGCTGCTTTGCTTAAAAGGTGTAACGAGCAAGCTTAAGTTTTAAATAAATCCCACGCTTGAATTTTCCACTTTTTTGTTCTATATTATGAATGTAAATTTCGCTCCCCTGTAGCTCAGTTGGTAGAGCAGCGGGCTGTGCTCAAGCGCAGCTTCCACAGGAAACTGTGGTTGACAAAGCAGGAGAATTGCTGGAAGCCCCTCTGGGGTAATCAGCAGCCGAGCCCGTCATTATTTTGGCGGGAAGGTTCAGAGACTATGTACCTGCCTCCCGAAACGCAATGTCCGCCTATGGCGGAAAGTCGTGGGAGAAGATATAGTCCAAGTCCGATAGTAATATCGGGTCACTTGTAACCCGCGTGTCCCTGGTTCGAGTCCAGGCGGGGGAGCCAATACATAACCTCTTGTAATGAAAAAAAATTGCAGGAGGTTTTGCATTTTTGCGGCTTTGCGGATATAATTATATAAAAGGAGGCAGATATGGAAACTTCAATATTTATAGCCAGAATTTTTGGCCTGTGTTATCTAATTATTGGAGCAGGTCTTATGTTTAACCGGAAGGCCTTTCAGCAGGTAATGGACGATTTCTGTAAAAATGCAGCCTTGGTTTTTTATGGTGGGATACTTGCGCTTGTTATTGGAGTTGTTATTATCCTAATCCATAATGTATGGGTGGCCAACTGGACTGTGATAATTACAATCATAGGTTGGCTCGCACTCATCAAAGGTATTTGGCTAATTGTCTTTCCGAATACGGTATCAAAATTTATGCAGGCTTACCAGAAAAATGAAAGCCTGCTGATAGTTCATTCAATTGGCGCGCTTATCTTTGGCGCTGTTTTGACTTTTTTTGGATTTTTTGTGGGATAGAGTACTCTACGCAATAGCAAGTTCTTCTAAAAAATAATAATGTGAAGAAATTGTATGAACAGAGATTTACGTTAGGAGGTAGAAATGGTGTATACAAAAAAAACATACATAGAATCTCCAAAGGGATTTTGTTGTCAGGATATAACTGGGCTTGTGGAAAAGGTTTTCCGAGAGAGCGGCATAAAAAACGGTATAATGTGTGTTCATTCCGAACGATCAGTAGCTGCTGTTGTCACAATGGAGTTTGAGCCAGGATGCGTAAAAGATTTTGAAACCCTACTTGAAAAGATTGCTCCCACTAATATTGATTATGAACACCACAAGCGCTGGCATGATGGTAATGGGCATTCTCATATGAGGTCTACACTCGTAGGGCCAAGCAAGACATTTCCTATAATAGACGGTAGAATATGCCTTGAGCCATGGATGCAGATAGTATTTGCTGATTTCCAACCCGCCGCCACTAAATGGGAACTCGCTATTGTTATAGTAGGTGAATAAAAAACCTGCCCCAGGGAGCCACGAAGTAAGCTTGAACTCAAGTTCGAGATAACCAATAATCCCCGATTCTAACATATGGATTGCAAAATAATCCTTTAAAAAAGCAAAAAAAACCCTTGACAGAGCCAAGGGTAATATGTTATTATTTTTGCAAATTTAAATATACGCGAGTATACTTAATGGACAGAGCATAAAGTAAAGAACGAAAGGGAGGTTACGAAATGAGAAAGCAAAGGTTAGGCCAAAACACAGAAATTTCGGGTGCAGTAAAGGCGATAAGAAACACTGTTTGGAATGAAAAATTTATTATGAGGAAATTATTCTTGGTAACATTTCTGGTTCTGTTTTTAGGGGTGAGTAATTGTGTTTTCGCCCAAGAGCAAACAGAAACAGTTTTATGGGATGGTATGGAAACTGAGGACTACTGGAGTATTGCTACGTGGGGTGATAGAGGTGAACTCTCTTTAAGTGCTGAGCAAAAAACAGAAGGTCAAAATAGCCTTAAAGTCACTTTTGGTCCGGAGGGCAAACAGACGCCCTCTAAAGGCATCGTCTTAGAGAAGGAACAGACAGCAGTTGATATCGATTCCACAGAAAAGGTTATTCTGGATATCTATAATGATGGCTTGCCGTTTGACTTGGCTTTGGTGCTTTATACGGATGAATTCTGTGAAAGCAGCCCTAAGAGAATCGAAATTGGCTTGAATAAAGATGTCGTTTTCGACTTAAGTGCAGCGGATTTTAAATCTCCAACGAGCAACTGGGAGTATAATTATACTTTGAGACCAGGAACTGTTGCCTGGCGTGTAATGTTTATCATTTATCCGGATGAGGGTGTTTCAGGTTCTGTCTATTTTGATAATATACGCGTAGAAAAACTCCCAAGGATTAAAAGTCCTCAGAATGTCATCCCCGTTGAAGACTACACGCCGCCAGAAATTACCTCTATAAGACCGGAAAAAGAGATAGTCGAGCAGTATGAGAAATTTGAACTAATTGTCGATTTTGAGGGTACTTATCAATATCCTTACGACCCTAGAGATATAGATTTGACAGCCGTATTTATTTCGCCAGCCAACAAAGAATTCAGAGTGCCGGGATTCTTGTATTCAGGCATAGTTGACGGAGTTAATATCAAAGATGCTGTGTGGAAGATAAGATTTACGCCACATGTCGCTGGGGTATGGGTTTATTATGTTACAGTCGAGAACCCAAAAGGCATCGATGAATCGCAGTTCTTTAGCTTCGAGTCTCTACCCGTTGCTAAAAAAGGTTTTGTGCGGGTGAGCAAAGAAAATCCCATATATTTTGAGTTTGATAACGGCGAATTCTATTATCCATTAGGCCAAAATGTAGCATGGGCTTCGTCGTTAGAAGCCTACGACCATTATTTTTCGAAGATGCGGGAGAATAAATACAATTGGTCCAGAGTTTGGATGTCGGGCTGGCAGTGCGCTATCGAATGGTTGGATGTAGGCTATTTTCACGGACTCAATAATTATAATTTAGAGAATGCCAAATTGCTTGATGATATATTTGCACTTGCCCAAGAATATGATATCTATTTACAATTAGTCCTCAATACCCACGGTCAGTTGAGCACTAAGGAAGATCCTGAATGGCTGAATAATCCCTATAATGCCGTAAATGGCGGCCCCTGCGAAGAACCGAATGAATTCTTTACGAATGAAGAAGCTAAGGAGTTATTTAAGTACCGTATGCGTTATATAGTGGCACGTTGGGGATATTTGACTAATCTTATGGGCTGGGAATTGTGGAATGAAGTGACATTGACCGATAACTATAATTCGGAAGCAGATATTGCCTGGCATGAAGAGATGGCCCGCTATACTAAAGAGCTCGACCCATATCAACATTTAATCACTACTAGTTATTTTGGAAATTTTTCCGGAGGAATCTGGGAATTACCAGAAATAGATTATAGCCAGATTCATATGTATACACCTGAGATAGTTACTACTTTAGACGGGCTCCATCAGATAATGGAAGAATATCACAAACCATATCTTGTGGGTGAGTTCGGCGCAAGCAATTTAAGTGGAGTCGACAGGGAAGACCCCAATGCTACTGCTCAACACGCCGGCATTTGGGCGCAGTATATGACTATGTCGGCTGGAAACGCTATGGCATGGGAATGGGACAACTATATCGAGGCATATGACCTATATTACCACTGGCTGTCTTTGGCGAAATTTAACGAAGGTGAAGACAGACGTAATGTGAATTATAACTATAGCCGCGCAACCATAGAGATAGACGAGAATACCACTTTAATGACTCAAGGAATTCTAAATGATAGAAGGGCACTTTTATGGATTTACGATTTAAGTCATACAAAATATGGCCAGGGGGATTTGAACCCTCTCAGCGTGGAAAATGCCAATATAAGTTTGATGGGTATGGTAGATGGTGAATACAGAATAGAGTTTTGGGATACATATACAGGAGAGATTTCTCAAGTATTGGAAATAAGTTGCCAAGATTCGGAACTCAAGATCCCGTTAATACACATTACAACTGATGTCGCCTGTAAGGCTCTCTTGCAAAAAGCAAAGACAGAGAGAAGTAGGAAAGTTAACCGAGGACCGCAGTCCTCGCCTTATATTGCTTCAAATTATTTGAGCAAAGATACCTCGCTCTTGCCGAGGGAATTATGGGAAAGTTTTGAGATTTCAAATGACTGGCATACTACTGAGTGGGGCGATGAAGCCAGCGTTTCTTTGACCAGGAGAAAAGCAACTGAAGGCAGAAAATCCCTTCAAATAACATTTAATAAGCAGGGCAGGAGAATGGATGGTAAAGGTATAGCCGTACAAAGACAAAATATTTCTTTGGATTTATCTAAAGCTGAAAAAATGGTCTTCGATGTCTATCTGGATGCACCCAATTCTATAGAGGTATCGGTTGTATTAAACAGCCTCGGCTTTTGCGAAAGCGTGCGTAAACTCATAGTTCCTGGCTGGAACATAAACGTTACCTTTGACTTAACAGCCAAGACCTTCAAAAAGGCCTCCACGAACTGGATGCACAAAGCAGAAATTGATAGGGATGTGTAGGATTCTAATAAGATAGCTATATAAAATACCCTTACCCAGATAAACCCCGCCGCTAAAGATAATCCTAAAGGAAGGTCTATGAGGTAGATCCACTTATTTGCCCTGAGTGTGGAGGTAAGATGAGTATTATTACCTTTGTAACAGAAAGGTTTAGGTTCATAAGTTGCGTTTCCTCCTGAAAAATTCTTAAAATTCCTTGTTTTCCACACAACCTTGTGTTATCCTATTCAAGTCAATGGTAAATATGTCTATATTTTGCCATTTTTGTCCAGATGTTACAAAAGCAAATTCCTATTATTTTATTTAATGTATCATAAAAAAATAATTTTAAATCTATTTTTATTTTTAATCGCCACATTTATTAGTTTGGTTCTGGTAGAGTTTATCTGTAGATTTTTTGTTAAAGTGCCCGAGCTGAAAGATAGATATTACCCGCTATATGAAAATGATAAAGATTTAATCTGGAGATTAAAAAAATCATTTCAATATGAAGAAGTCACCTTAAATTCTGAAGGATTTAGAGGTAACGAACCAATAAGTAACGATGAGAGAAATTTTGTTATTCTAACTATAGGCGATTCGAATACTTTTGGGTTAGGCGTATCAGATAATATGACTTATCCTGCTCAACTGGCAACGGTTATCAAGAGATATACCGACAGGCCAGTTATTGTATTTAATGCAGGAACCCCCGCATTTAATTTAGAACAAAATTTAAAACTTTATGAAAGAATTAGTAAAAATCATAAATTTGATTTAGTTTTACTCGGTATCGGTATAGACGATATCTTACCGCCAGCGGATTTCAAAGTAAATGATGAAGGTTATCTTGTGGCGAGAAATCAGTCTTTGCCAGAGCATATCAGCAGAAGTCCAAAGATTTTTATGAAACGCATTAATTATATTTTAAAAAAGTATAGTTATTTCGTTCGTTTTTTTACAAGCAGGTTCCCTGGTGCATTGACAAATTTGCAAATCAAATTAGGCCTTAAAAAATCTTCTTTAGATGTTTATCTATCAAATTGGAGAGATAAACATCTTATCAATAAAGGATATCAAAGGATAAAGAACTTCAGGGACTTATGTAAAAGTAGAGGTTCTATTTTAATACTGGTCATATTTACCGACCCAAATCAACTGCTTTTTAATTATGGGTTTAATGAGTATGAACAGAAGTTAGTGACATTTTGCAAAGGTGAGGGTATTCTAGCAGTTGATTTAACCGAGGCCTATAAGCCGGCCTTTAAAGAAAAGGGATTTTTGCATTTGTTTATTTATAACGATGGACATCCTAACAAAAATGGATGTAGGGTTATAGCCGAATACATATCTAATTTTATTACAAAGAATAATTTGATTAAATAAAAATTACATTCCACAAACGACTCAGAAGCTCTGCAGGATTTAGTGCAGTATATTACAAGAGCTCCCCTATCTCAGGATAGAATATTAGTAAGCGAAGATAAAGTTATCTACCACTCTAAGCTAAATCCTTCTCTCAAACGTAACCTTCAGATTTACGCCACTCTAGTTCAAATGTCCTTGATGAAGAAGCAGTCGCTACTATAAAAAATTACTTTAACGAGCTGATCCTCTTCGAAATTTCAGAAAATCTGTTGTTGCCAATTACATATTGTGATAATATGAAGAAAATCTTATGAACTGGGAGGTGATTACACAATGAGCCTTTTACTTTTTATGATTCTCGCGATAATTTCGCTCTTATTAGGATATTTCATATACGGAACTTTTTTGAGGAGATTGCTTCGGCTGCGTGCCGACGCCAAAACACCTGCTCACGAGTTTAGAAATAATTTGGATTTTGTTCCAGCGGGTAAATTTTATCTTTTAGGTCAGCATCTTTCGGCCATTGCTGCCGCAGGACCTATTGTAGGTCCAATCCTCGCTGGGATGTGGTTTGGCTGGGTTCCAACAATTTTATGGATAATCTTCGGCGGAATATTTATAGGTGGCGTACACGATATGTTTTCTCTCGTAGCCTCGGTAAGACACCAGGGAAGGTCTATAGCCGAAATTATCAGGGTAAATATGAACAGGCGAGCGTTTATATTATTTTTATTATTTCTTTGGTTCTCCTTAGTTTACATCATCACTGCCTTTACGGACATAACGGCAAGCACATTTGTGGATGAGACGAACGGGGCCTCTGTTGCTTCTTCTTCGATGATGTATTTGACGCTGGCGCTAGTGATGGGAATAACAATAAAAAAATTTAAGCCGCCACTTTTTATTTCTACTTTGATATTTTTGCCACTCGTATTTTTATGTATCTATCTCGGGCCGATTATTCCATTGAGGTTGCCCTCTTTATTTGGTATGGATCTTCGCACAACATGGGATATTACGTTACTAATTTATTGCTTTTTTGCAGCGGTCATTCCTGTGTGGTTACTTCTGCAACCTCGAGGATATTTGGGGGGCTTTTTCCTTACGTTTACAGCGGGATTAAGTTTTATAGGTATAATCATAGGGAATTTTACGCATAAGATTTTGATACAATACCCCCCGTTTACAAGTTGGCTTAATCCAGAGGGGTTTCCTTTATTTCCGCTTCTTTTTACTACAGTTGCATGTGGAGCTTGCTCAGGTTTCCACGCGATCGTCTCATCCGGCACGACCTCAAAACAAATCTCGAAGGAAACCGATGCTGTACTTATCGGATATGGAGGGATGCTCTTAGAAAGTTTCGTTGCTATTATTGCGCTAGGAACACTTCTATTGTTAAGTTCGAATCAGGTGCAAAAACTTAAGGACCCAAGTTTGATTTATGCAAATGGCATTGCTGTATTTTTAAGTAGCTTAGGTATAAATAAAGGGTTCGCTTTAAATTTTGCGCTCCTTGCTTTTGCGACATTTGTATACGATACGTTAGATGTAGCTACGAGGTTAGGGCGTTACATATTTGAGGAACTTACAGGTTGGCGCGGTAAATTTACTCCTTATCTCGCTGCGGTAGCGACATTGATACTTCCGCTTATCTTCGTTACCAGAAAGATAACCGATGCTCAGGGAAATGTCATTCCTGCCTGGAAGGTATTTTGGACGGTATTCGGCTCGAGCAATCAACTGCTGGCGGCAATGGTGCTTTTTGGGATAAGCGTGTGGTTATTTAGAAACAAGATGAAGTATCTAGTTACTTTGTTGCCTTCGATTTTTATGATGGTCATTGCTATTCTGTCTCTCATTCTTATCTTGAAACCTTGCGTATTTAATATGATATCAAAAGGTAAATTTACCTTTGAACCGTTGGCAATGACAGGTTCTATATTGTTACTACTGGCGTTCTTATTGATAATTGAAGGGACAAGAAATTTTTTAAAGAGTAGGCAAAAATAACTAAGAAGGCAACGTCCTAGGACTTTACTAAAAAGGGATGTTCCTATTTATGTCAGGGATATGGTGAGATTACGTAGGACTGGAATTGCTCCTTTTGCAATAGCAGGATCAAATTGGCTGCCTGCGTTCTTTTCTATTTCTTTGCATGCATCTATGCTTGAGATAGCCGTTCTGTAGGGCCTATGTGATGTCATAGCATCGAACGCATCGGCTATAGAGATTATCTTTGTTCCAATCGGTATCGCATCGCCCTTTAAACCAAAAGGATAACCTTTACCATCGTATCTTTCGTGGTCTGAGCTAGCTATTAATGCGATATCTTTGAAGTCGGTTACCGTTTCAAGAACCTCACGGGTAAATATGGAGTGGAGTTTTACCGTTTCATATTCTTGTGGAGTCAATTTACCTGGCTTGTTAATTAAACTCTTCGATATGCCGAGTTTTCCAATATCATGCAGAAGAGCAGCCCATTTAATCTTCGTTATCTCATCGTGAGGGAGGTTCATTGACAGCCCAATCAATAAACTATATACCGAGACCCTCTTGGAGTGGCCAATCATGGTGGGATGCTTCGTATCTATCAATTCTGAAAATACCTCACAGGTTATCCCTATAGCATCTACACTTGTAGGGATATCTATCTCACCGGTTTCTAATCTTACCTTATTAAATAAGTTGTTAATCGTGCGTTCATTTTTGGCTTCATTGAAGAATTCTTCATTTTTTAGAACGGATAATGCTGCTTCAGCAAGATGTGAAGAGATTCGTTCATTGGACCAGGAAGGCAGTATCCTCTCGAGGTCCCTTAGGTTATGAATGAAATCGTCCCTAATTAAAAAGTCAATCTGGTCCGAAAGTAATATTATTTGAGAACCAATTGGTATCTCATTGGACTGCCTTCCCAAAGGATAACCTTTCCCGTTATACCATTCGTGGTGATTGAGTATTAATTTTGCGGCGGTGGATAGATTTGGTATTTGACCTACAATCTCTGCTCCGATGATAGGATGCGATAAGATAATCGGGTCTTTTGCGGGGTCTTCTTTAGTAAATATATAATGCGTTATATGTTCAGGCAGGGCGAGGTAGCCGATGTCGTGTAAGAGAGCGGAATAGAAAATGTCTTTTCTTTCGTCAGGCGAAACCGATTTTGCTAATTCCGAGGCAAAGATGCTGACGCGCCAGGAGTGGTAAAGATTTACACCTTCGTCTATCACGTCGAGCGCATAGGCGATTGCAGCTACGAGTTGATTTATTGTACGCGTGATATTAAATTCCATGAGTACTTAAAATATCATATAATTTACATGTTGTCAATTTATTATTTTGGATGTATAATCCAAACGATGCGTAGTTTTAAGATAATCTATGAAGACAAGTCCATAATCGTCGTCGATAAACCGGCAGGGATGTTGGTTATTCCAACGCCAAAAAAAGAGACACATACCCTGACGGTTCTTCTAAACCGCCAACTTGACGCCCGTGGCATTCAAGTTAATGCCTATCCTTGTCACCGCCTCGACAGGGAAACATCGGGCTTAATCGTCTACGCAAAGGGCAAAAAGGTTCAAAAGTTAATGATGGATAAATTTAAAGAGCATAAGATAAAGAAGTACTATCTTGCCTTTGTTCATGGGCGCTTTAATAGAGGGGCGGGAATCATCGACCAATCCATAGAACATAAAGGGGCTACTACCAAATATATAGTTTTAGAACAAAGGAATAATTTTTCAGTAGTTGAGATCGAACCAATTACCGGCCGCACAAATCAGATAAGGATTCATTTTAAAACCATCGGCCATCCTTTGGTAGGTGAGAGGAAATTTGCTTATGCGAAGGATTACAAGTTAAAGTTCAGGCGCGCCGCTTTGCATGCCGCAAAGATTGAATTTATACACCCTTTAACAAATAAATCATTATCTTTTAGCGCGTCCTTGCCGCTGGACATGAAGGTATTGTTAGAAGCAAAAACATAGGAAAGGAGGTTAAGATATGAAAAGGGTTATTAGTTTTTTAGTGGTCAGTTTATTTTTTGCTTTGACCTGCTTTGCCAATCCGCAGGCCTACGCAGATAAATGGGAAGACCTGGTTATAGAGTCATCGAAAGTTCTTGATGAAATGAATTCTATGCCGGATACCGCTATTCCGAAAGACCTGTTAAAGAAATGTAAAGCAATAGCCATATTTCCTTCGACGGTGGGCGGTGGATTTATAATAGGCGGGAAATATGGACAGGGCGTGATATTGTATAAGGTCGGTAACAAGTGGAGTGCCCCTGCTGTATTCAATATAGGTGGAGGAAGTTTGGGATGGCAGATAGGTGGACAAGCAACCGATTTAATACTACTTATTATGACCGACCGTGGAGTCGATGGGTTGCTTCAAAGCAAGTTTACACTTGGCGGGGACGCTTCGGTAGCCGCAGGTCCTGTCGGTAGAGATACTCAAGCCATCACAGACCTTCAACTAAAGGGGGGTATATTTTCATATTCAAGGTCGAGAGGGGCTTTCGTCGGCGTAAAACTTGAGGGGACCGTAGTCTCTCAAAATAAAGAAGGAAATCAGGCCCTTTACAAAAGCAGTTTTACTGCTAGCGAGATTTTGAAAGAAGGTAAAGCAAGACCAACAAAAGCTGGAAGGGCGCTTATCGGTACGTTGGCGAAGTATTCTAAATAGGTCTGTTATTCGATATGTGCGGTTAGGACGATTTTAAGATTGCTTTGGGAGGAGGATTTAAAAAAGCATTCCTCAAATTGAGCGTCTTTTTGTAATCCGCCGATTTCGATTGAGTGGTGATTTTTTACGACGACGCAAGTCGTTAAAGTTTTAATATCGATTATCCCTTTTTTTCTATCCGATATGAAACTAATTTGAGGGGTAAGGGTTATTTCAACCAAATCGCCCTTTATCCTGGGAGTAACTTTGAGTTTCGTGCCAACCTCTTTTAGTATTAAGCCCTCTTCGATATAGCCATGGTCGTAAAGGTATTCTCTATAATAGGTAAGATATGGAACAGTTTGCCCTACCCAGATACTAGCTGAGAGGCCGTCCGAAACAACGATGAACTGTTTAGTATAATCTGAACTTTTATCTTTGCGATAAGTTGCCGAAAAGATATCTTTTTCTGATTCGCCATATTCCTTGAACTCCACTTCGATGCGTACATTTTTTGGTAGATTTTCACCTTGAGCGTATGCTTGGAGATCGAATACGGCGGTTATCGTCAGTAATGAGAAAAATAAAGTATATATCGTTTTTTTAAAGTTAGGCATAAGTTTTCCTATAGAATTATTATTACATTATACATTAGATTGTATTTAATTGCCATCACGAATGTTTCTTGCTATAACTTTTTATTGAGATGCTCCGCATTATCTTATTAATTGTTATAACTTTTTTTGTTTTTAAAAGTACCACTTTTGGTTGG
>Ga0111183_1046_pt1 | contig 11962 bp, 11 predicted proteins | sample DeeMarSWOR324_28_FD_80238 | JGI IMG/M metagenome (GOLD analysis project Ga0111183, IMG submission 80238) | Omnitrophica WOR_2 bacterium SM23_29 | reverse complement strand
GATACTTCGTTGGCAATTTTTCGGCGTTTTGTTAAAAGAAGGCCTATTTTTCAGCCCGATAAGGAACACGTCCATCATCAACTATTATTTCGGGATGAATCGCAACGGCGCGTGGTATTGTCGCTCTATTTCTTATCGACCTGTTTCGGTTTGATAGCATTGAGTTTTCGCGGGATCAAAGGACTTTATGCGATAATCGCTTTATTCCTCGTCGTCCTAGTTACCTATAAATGGATGAAGGACTCAGGCTTTTTGGAATTTAGATGAACGTTAGCTAATAGACCATCGAGCGGCCTCTAATTTTATTGACAATATTGCTGTTATGTAGTAAATTTTAGTAATGACGATGGAACAGACTTTAGCCATAAAGGGAATTACAAGCGTAAAGGTTTTACACGATTTTCAAGATTCCTTTTTAAGACTTACCGGCATCGATTTTTCTATTATCGATTTTAAGAACCAACCTATCATTTCTCCTAGATACGCCAGCCGTTTCTGCAAGGCCTTGCTTTCGTCAAAGAAAGATTCACAATTTCTTGATACTGTAAAAAAAGCCTCTGGGCACGTAACAACCACAAAGAAGCCCTACGTTTACAATTACCAGGGCTTGATTCAATCTATGATTCCAATTGTTGTCAACGGAGAAGCGATAGGCGCTATTTTAACTTGTCCGATAAGAATCAGCGATTCTCCAAAACATCTTCCAGACGGCGTCGCTAAGGATAGACATTCTGAAGCCCAATTACAAAAACTTTATCGAGATTTACCGACTCTCGCAAAGGAGCAGATCAAAGGCCTATCGGAGCTGTTATCTACCTTGATAAATTACATATTTAAAAACGAATTCGATTTTTTAGTAACCTTGGATTCCGACAAGCAGTATTCTCGCAACCAGGAGGCGGTAATTAAGGCTGCAAGATATATCAAGAATAATTATCATGATAAGGATTTATCTTTAAAGAAGGTTGCTGCTGAAGTGGCGCTAAGCCATTATTATTTCAGCCATATATTCAAGGACGAATTGAAGATTACTTTTATAGAATATTTAACCAAGATCAGAATGGAGGCGGCGGCCAAACTATTGAAGAATAGAAATCTTAGCGTTAATCAAATCGCATACGCTGTGGGCTATCAGGACCCAAATTATTTTAGTAAAGTTTTTAAAAGGGTGATAAAAATCCCTCCCCTGGACTATAGGTCTAATTTGCTGAAAAAAGGGGTTGAAAAGCAAATAATTACGATATAAAAGCAATAAAAGCTATTGACAGTACTTATTTTTCTGTTATACTAAATTTAAATACGAGAGGAAAATTGTGGCGGAACGCAGGAGATTTAAACGAATAGAAATAGACATTGCCGTAAAGTGCAGGATCGTAGATCCCCAGAAAAAGACGGACGTTTCTGGGGACATAACTGCAAGAGCAAAAAATTTAAGCGAGGGCGGCGTATTGCTCGATTGGCCACGCTCCTGGCCTTGCAATGTCTGTTTTAATTGTTTAGGTTGGATATATAATATGAGCTGCAAGCTCAAAGAGAGGGCTCCGTCCGAGGAGGAATTTAATAAAAGTTTGGTTCCGGAGATGCACCTTGTCTTGCATTTACACCCAGGCGGCGATCTTGAACCGGTAAGTACTTTAGCAAAAGTAAGTTGGGTAAGACTTCCTGAAAATCAAAATATAAATAGATACCAGGTTGGAATATCTTTTGTCGAAGGCGAAAAAAGAGAACAAGATATCAAGAGAGGTATCGCAGTTATAAAGAAGAGAATCGAACTGAGTTAAGAAGACGTTCTTTCAAGGAAGAATAAGTGGGGATTAAAGGCAGTTTCAGCTTAAGCAAATCGATTTGGTCTGTGACCTTTAAAATATTGGCAAAATATCCCCGCTTACTTCTTCCTTTTTTTATAACCGCGCTCTTTGAGGGACTGGTCCTTACCGCTTTATTCTATTTTCCGCGATTTCCTCTGTCGATCGTCCTTGCGCCTCCAATCAGAGCTTTTTTCGGCGCTCGTTTTCTGCATTATCCTTATAATTTCATATTGCTACCACAACTTTTTTACTATGCTCAGGTTTTGGTAACTATGACGATTGGGGTTGTGATGTACGGCGCGGCAATGGGGATGGTTTATCAGGCGCATACCGAAGGCGAGAAGGTAAAGATATTTGGCAATTTAAATAGGTCCCTTCGGCGATATGCGACTTTGGCAGGAATCTGGTTAATTACATTTATTATATCGCTAATAATCTTAAGGGGCCCACGTTTTTTAATCTTCAAATTTTTACCGCCAACGACGTTCTTTAAAATTTTGCTTCAGATATTTTTTTATGGCGGTATAGTTTTAATCTTCTTAATAGAAGCACTTTTTATTTACGCGTATCCCGCTATCATAATTGAACGAAGGAATTTTTTCAGTGCTATTAAAAGATCGTTTGGCATTTCTAAGGGCGTATTTTTAACGACGTTTACTTTAATTATCGTCCCGAGAATTTTGGATTTCGTAGTTATGATGCTGAAACAAAACACCGTTCGGTTGATGAACTTGACTCTGCCTGAGATAACGCTGGTTATATTAGCAGCTGGAGTAGCCGTGACATTTATAACCGACTCTTTAGTATTTTTGACAACCGCAAATCTATTTGTCCTTACGAAGGAAACGGAGAAGGAGCCGAGGCGTTGAGGATTCAGAGGTTAACGAATTATACATATGTTTTTCTTTTTGTTGCGGCCGTTTTCTTTATAACTGGCTGTGATACAGGTACCTATTCTGCTGAGAAACGATATTGGCATGCCGCGAAGAAGTTTAATCGCTTAATGCAAAATCTTGAAAACGCAACGCCTCAGGATTACCAGGAGGCTATAGCGGCATTTCGTGAAATAACGATTCGCTATCCCCCATGGACAAACAGCCCAAAAGCTCAATTTTACATAGGTCAACTTTATGCGATCCAAAATAATCTTCCTCAGGCAAGGGCCGAGTTCGAGACCATCTTAAATGAGTATCCGACAAATGTTGATATTTGTGCCACCGCTTTATTCGCGATAGGGATAATCTACGAGAGGCAGGATAATTGGGAAAAAGCACTGGAGGCGTTCGATAAACTTACGAGCGATTATCCAAATGCGTATAGCGCCTTTCAGGCACCGCTTTATATAGCACAACATTATAAAAATAAAGGACAAGCTGAGGAAACGGAGGCTGCATACGCGACAGCCCTCGAGCAATATCAAAAAGTCATAAAAGAATATCCTAATACATTCATCGCCGTAATAGCGGAGGATTTCGCTCTTACCTGTTATATCAACCAAGAAAGGTGGAACGAAGCCGTAGACTATCTTGATAGTTTAGTCCGCGATTATCCAGATACGCTCTTGGCGCCGAAGTCACTATTTTCTATAGGTATTATATATCAGGATAGATTGAATGAGCCTCAGAAGGCGCTTGGGTATTATCGTACATTGATAGATAAATATCCTAAAAATTTCTTGGTCAAACCTGCCGAAAAACAAATCGAGTTAATAAACAAATCCAAATAAGATGAATTTCACTGAGAGGATAAAGCTTATATTAATAACTTTTCTTTTACTTTTGGCTTATTGGCCGACTTTTGTATGGATGAAGGTAAGATTTTTAGAGGCCGATACTTATTATTCGCATGGTTTTTTAGTCCCTTTGGTCTTTCTATTTTTGATTTGGAATAAGAGAAAAGAACTAAAGGCCTGTAAAATCGCGCCATTAAATTCAGGGCTATTTCTATTGATTCCCGCCCTACTAATGCATCTTATTGCTTACAGGTGGAATATAAATTTTATTTCCGGCTTTACTTTGATAATCGTCCTTTTTGGGCTTTCGCTTTATATGTATGGCAGAGAGGTCACTCGCAAGGCGGCGTTTGCGGTTTGCTTCCTCGTCTTTATGGTTCCCCTGCCGCAGGTTTTTATAATTCATATAAGTTTTAAGATGAAGCTCTTTGCTGCGCAAGTAGCCACAACGCTCATTAAACTGATTGGCATACCGTCTGTAAGGGCAGGCAGCATCGTCTATCTTCCAAACACATTTATGACAGTTGGCGACCCCTGTAGCGGCTTGAGGTCGTTGATTTCGCTTACCGCATTAGGGGCGCTGTTTGCATATTTGGCGAAGATATCTTCGATTAGAAAGTTCGTCTTATTTTTGGTTTCAATACCCTTGGCTTTAGTTGCTAATATAATGAGAATTGTGCTGCTTCTGATCGTTGCCTTCATATATGGTTCTGAAGTAGCTACCGGCTGGTTCCATGATTTCTCAGGAATCTTATTATTCGGATTCGCATTTTTGGGTTTGGTAATAGCTGTGAGGATCCTTTCATGGGAGAGAGAAAGACCAATTTCGTAATCGCTTTAATTTTATTAGGGTTGACCGCCTGCGGCGTTTTATTTATAACTAATTTGAAAAAGACGCCAATGCCTGAAAGTAAGTTATTGGATTTTCCAATGGTAGTCGGTTTATGGAGGGGCAAGGACCTGCCAATGGATGAACAGGTTTATAAGATATTGGGCACCGATAAAGTTTTGTTAAGAGAGTATGTTAATCCGCAGAATGAGGAGGTTTGGCTTGCTATTGTCTATGGTGAGCAGAACAGGCAGAGCTTTCATCCGCCGGAGTATTGTTATTTAGGCGGCGGAAACGTAGAGCTTTTGGATAAAGGAAGGGTCGCCGTCAAACTGAATGAGGAGGAATCGCTCAACGTAAATAAGCTACTTTTTCAAATGGGAAAACATAAACAACTCGTTCTCTATTGGTTTACCGCTGGCGACAAAATGACAGAAAATTATTATAAGCAACAGATCTATTTTGTGCTGGATGAGATAAAATATAGAAAGAGCAGCGGGACGTTAATCAGAGTTTCCACGACGGTAGTCAACGATGATACGAAGGCAGCTGTTGAAAGGAGCAAGCGCTTCATCCGCGAAATCTTTATACTCTTACCCTCTTACCTATAAAATTTTCCAGAAAAAAAGCAAGAAATTATTCTTGACAATTGTGAGTTCATAGTGTAAACTTTCTTCAAAACGTATCGAACCCATTTGGTCGCGCGAAAGTAACCATGAAAGTAAACAAAAAAATGAATAAGATGATACAAGGCATATTAAGGTTAGTAATTATCTTCGGATTGATCTTTAGTATTACAGCTTATGCAGAGGCGTCCACCATTTCCTTAATTCCCAGCAGTTATACCGTAAGCCCCGGCGAACAATTTACGATAGATGTAGCGCTAAATAATCCATCCTCTGAAGGGCTAGTAGCTATCGGTATTTGGATAAAGTATAATAAGGACCTTTTAACCGTATTAGATACCGATGCCGGCAACTGGATAACAACGGGCGTCAATGTCTTAGACGGTCCATATCACGATCCTTTTGATTTGCCCGGTGACCCGGGTCTTTTCCCCAATGCTAACGATGCCAGCGTAGATGGTGAAATTAGATGGGATGCAAGACGCAGTTTCTACAATTTGACCAATATCTTTCCAACGGGAACTTTCGCTACTATTACTCTTCTAGCCGAAGGTAACCCTGGAAGTACAAGCCTCGCTTTTTATGGACAAGGAACAGGCGGTTATCCAGATACCTATGTTCTTAATGCCGATGGTCAAAATATCTTAACCGGCACAACAGGAACAGATATAACTGTCGTTCCAGAACCCGCCAGCCTATTGCTTCTTTCCGCAGGATTGTTCGGCCTCGGTGTTTATCGAAGAAAAAATAGTAGAATTTATTCGAAAAGCCTAAAAAATTGAGAACCACAATAGCCATTATAGTTTTAATAATAGTCGGCCTTTGCTCAACGGCATTTGCCGACATTTTTTATGTCAGCCCTAACGGAGACGATGCTAACGATGGCTTAACATTGGCTACCGCATGGCGGACCATCCAAAGGGCAACGAATACAGTAGGCCCAGGTGATATAGTCGAAATTCAATCGGGCGTTTATAAAGAAGCTATTGACGTAAGTATATCAGGAACTCCAGATAAATATATAACTTTTCGTGCGCGCGGCGAGGTAATCGTAGATGCAGAGCAAATAAGAGGCTACTGCCTCAAATTAGAAGGCGCTCATTACATCAGGATAGAGGGTATAGTTTTTCGGAATTCAACCGATGTCGGAATATTATTATGCAACGCTAAAAATAATATTTTAATTCGTAACGTCTCTTATTCGCATGCTAATAAAGGCATCGAAGTCGATTCGAAATCTACCGGCAACGAGTTAACCGCGAACATAGCGAATGTTGTCTACAATAGTTTGTCAAATAGCCCATCATCAAATAGTTCATCATCAGATAGTTCAGCCATTAGCCCCAGCACTCAAGCCGCATTACAGAATTACCGCATGAAAAAAATGCCAAAATATGCCGAAGGAGAAGTCCTGGTAAAATTTAAACCCTGGGCCCTTAAAAATAGAATTTCTAATTTAAATTCAAAGGCCGGGGTAAAGTCACTTAAAGCGATACCGAAGGTTAGTATTCACCGTTTAAAATCGACGAAGGGCATGTCGACGAAAGAATTGCTGGAAATATACCGCAAAGACCCTGATGTCGAGTATGCCGAGCCCAACTATATTTTAAACATCGATGCAAATCCGAACGATCCTGATTATCCATTGCTATGGGGCTTAAATAATATCGGCCAGACGGGGGGAGTGGCCGATGCTGACATAGATGCTCCCGAGGCGTGGGACTACTTGTCCGGTTATTGGCCAGATGTAGTCGTTGCTGTAATTGACACGGGAGTAGATTATAATCACCCGGACTTAGCAGATAATATGTGGACTAACCCCGGAGAAATTCCAGGTGACGGGATAGATAACGATTATAACGGATATATCGATGATTACCGCGGTTGGGACTTCTATAATAATGACAACGATCCCTTCGATGACCATTATCATGGCACCCACTGCGCCGGTACTATAGCTGCAGTAGGGTATAACGGCATCGGAGTTATCGGAGTAAACCATAAGGCTAAGATAATGCCTATAAAATTCTTAAGCGCCTCCGGTTATGGTTACACTTCAGATGCTGTTGAGGCTATACTTTATGCCGCTGCAAACGGAGCCAAAGTGATGAGCAATAGCTGGGGCGGCGGCGGTTATTCTACCGCATTAAGGGATGCCATTGCTACTGCTTACGCAGATGGCAATGGTGCATTATTTGTGGCCTCTGCCGGCAACAGTTACTCAGATAACGACCTTACTGCCCACTACCCTTCCAGCTACGATGTGCCTAATGTAGTCGCCGTAGCAGCTACCAACCACAACGATTATAAAGCGTGGTCTTCCTGTTATGGATTTAATTCGGTAGACTTAGGTGCGCCGGGAGATGAAATCTACAGCACAAAGCCAAATAATGAGTATCAATATTTAAGCGGGACTTCAATGGCTACGCCGCATGTTTCAGGCATAGTTTCTTTAATAATGGCAGCGTATCCGTATCTTAATGTAGATGAAGTAAAGAATTTATTGTTAAATACCGCAGATCCCAACGTTTCATTAACGGATATAACAGTAACCGGCGGAAGAGCTAATGCATGTAATGCACTTAATATAAATGATAATCAACTTAAGATATATGTTTCTTCTCCTAAGCCACCTTATATTTTTGAAGGGGAAGCTACTTTACTTAAAGTTACCGTATCTTCCGGGGCCTCTAATGTAACAGGGACTGCCGTAAGGGTTATTTTTAGTAATGGAGAACCGAACGTGCACCTGTATGATGATGGAGTTCACGATGATGGAGCGATGAATGACGGAGTTTACGCCAATTATTGGACGCCGACAATTTTGGGCCCTTGTTATTTAACATTTTCTGCCGAATATGCTAATAGGGTTATACCTTATAATATCATAGAGCGGGTTGATTATAGTTACGATGATGCTCAGGCATATAATTGGATTGATGCCACTACGGGTACAGCCATATCATTAAGCGATGACTCTTATGCAGAAATTCCAATTGGTTTCGATTTTAAATTCTATGGAGTGACTTATTCTTCGGTAAAAATTAGTTCTAATGGATACCTAACTTTTGGTACGGATGGCACCGATTTTACCAATGATCCCATACCTTCTACAAATGAACCTAATAACATCATTGCCCCGTTCTGGGATGACCTTAATCCGTCTAGTGGCGGGAATATATATTATTTGATGACGGGAACGGCTCCCAACCGGGCCTTAACCATACAGTGGCATCAAATTCCTCGTTATTCAGCTATAGGAGCAGCTACATTTGAAGTTACCTTATATGAATCCAGTAACGAAATGGTTTTTCAATATCAGGATGTATATTTTGAAGATACCAATTATAATGAAGGAAGGAGTGCTACGATTGGTGTAGAGGGGCCGGATGGCCTTTATGGAACACAATATTCTTATAACTCGATCTCTGTTTATAATGATATGGCTATCAGATTTTTTGCGATGATAAAAGGCACCATCTCCGGTCAGATCCTCCTTCAAGGACGAACCAACCATTCAGACCTTATTACATTTGAACTGAGGAATCCCGGGGAGATATTTCCTATAGCTACCTATCAGGTTGACACAGCAGCCGATGGCAGCTATATATTAAGCGATGTCAAACCCGGCAATTATGACCTAACCGCAAAAGCCTCTAATTTTTTAAGAGCAAAGCAAACTAATATAACGGTAACTTCAGGAGAAGTAACCTCCAATATCAACTTTGGCCTTTTAGGCGGAGACGCCAACGGAGATAATTCAGTCGGTACAGCCGATATGTTAATTCTAAAAGCCGCCTGGTTAAGCACCCAGGGAGATCCTAACTGGGATTTGAGGGCAGACTTCAACGGCGACGCAAGTATAGGCACAACCGATATGCTAATAATGCAGGGTAACTGGCTTAAAAGCGGCACCGAATAAATTTTCCAGAAAAAAAGCAAGAAATTATTCTTGACAAAATGACTTTTTTAAGGTATACTTTTTATAACATCACGTTTCGAAAGCCCCTGTGTAAAAACGTTTCGAAAGAGAGGAAATAAAAAAGTGACAAAAAGAAACTTAGTATTGAGTTTGGCAATAATTTTTGTTATGATAATCCCTTCTTCCGCTTTTGCTAATCTTTTATCCAATCCCGGATTCGATACAGGCGACTTGACAGGTTGGAGTTTATGGAATTCGGAGGATTCCGGTTTTGAAATAACAGCATTCCAATATCAAAGTTATCCTTATTCTCTTAAAGAATGGGCCTGGTCAGGCGGGACTCCTGTGGAGGGAAGCGTAGGAGTTTGGCAGGATTTTGCCGCAACAGAGAATTTCACCTATTACATATCAGCTTATCTAAAAAGTCTTACCGACTCCGAGCCTTTAAGGGATGGCGCAACGGGTTATTTAAAACTTGAATGGCGAGACAGCAGTGATGGGCTTATCGGAGACCCGTTACAAATGGATTTATATGGTCCTAATGATATGTGGGAATTGTTTGAACTTGATGGTACGGCTCCAACAGGCGTTGCTAACGGAAGAGTAATTTTAGGGTTATGGAGCCCAGCACTTTTAGGAGACGGACGCGCTGTCTATTTTGACGATGTCTGGGCCGATACAGAACCAATTCCTGAACCGGCAAGTTTACTGATGCTGGGTTTTGGTCTATTTGGTTTGGGAATCTTTACGAAGAAATATAGAATGGGAAGGGGGTGAAAAAGAGAATGAGTAGGTTAATTGTTTTAGTCAGCTTAGTGGCCTTATTGATGGCTCCTAGTATTGCTAGCGCTAACTTAGTAGTCAACCCAGGATTTGAAGGCACTGGCGAGCAAGGACATATGACCGGTTGGACAGTCGACTGGAATCCTGGCAATATCGCTGCAACCGAAGATAATCCTCATAGCGGTGCTTGGGCAGCAAGAAACTTCTGGGATGGTGGTATGTATCAGGATATAGCCATTACTCCTGGTCTGGACTATAAGCTTACCGGCTATGCGTATATTCCAACTGGCGTTGGCGGAAGTCCGTGGGGAACCTACATAGGCTTAAAGTACATCAATGCAGCTGGAGCTACAGTAGGTAATTACCAGATTGATATGCAGGGCTTGACACGAGATCAATACAACATGGCAGATACTGGTTGGAGAACTGCACCTGCAACAGCTGTTGCAGCTCGAGTAAGATTTGGTACTTGGTCAAGCGATCCATGGGAACCGGTAAATCCTACCGATTTTGACGACTTTGATCTTTCACCGATTCCAGAGCCAGCAAGTTTGGTACTGCTTGGCAGTGGATTGGTAGGTTTAGTTGCTTTCACAAGAAAAAGAAGAATCTAACTAGGGTTAACTTAGAGGGACTAGAAAGATGGGGCTTCCATTTTTACCCACCCCAGGTTTAAATAGATGGAAGCCCCTGCATTACTAACAAGTTATTTAGAGATTTAGAATTTAGAGGTTTAGATATGAAGATAAAAATATTGTTTGTTATCATAGCCGCATCTTTAATGTTTAATTTATCCTCCGCAGCTTTTGCAAATCTTCTTTACAACGGGGATTTTGAGATAAGCGGAGAAGAGGGGTATACTACAGGCTGGACTCAAGAATATAACAATAATATATTTGGTGCGAGCGATAATCCACAAAACGGAAACCACCATGCGCGGAATTACTGGGATGGCGGCATGTATCAAAATGTTAGTATAACCTCAGGCATTCAGTACCGACTCACAGGTTGGGCTTATATCCCATCGGGCGACGGGGGCAGCCCCTGGGGTAGTTATATAGGTTTTTATTGGCTTGATGAAGATGGTTATCTGGTTATGCCTCTTGGTTGGCAAGCCGATGTTCATTATCTTCCAAGAGAGCAGTATAACCAAGTAGATTCAGATTTTTTGACAGCGCCTGAAGGGGCGGTTACCGCTATGGTCAGATTTGGTACCTGGTCACACGATCCTTGGGAGCCGGTAAATCCTACCGACTTTGATAACTTCGATTTTTCACCAATTCCCGAACCATCGACACTTCTTCTTTTGGGCTCAGGCTTGTTTGGTTTAATTGGATTAGCCCGAAAGAAAAGATAAATTAACACCTCTTAAACCTTACAATCAATCCTTAAACAACTTACCTTAAAAAAACAAAAATTTCCTCTTGACAAAAGATTAAATTAGTGATATTATCGAAACGTGACGAGTAATTGTTTACTACCCTTACAACACAACAATTAAAACCAAAAGGAGGCAAAAGGTATGGGTAAGGTATTATTTATTTTAATAATTACATTTGCTCTTCCTGCTGTTTGTCTTGCCGAAGAAGCAGAAGGATATTCCGTTGCTGACGTAAGCAAAATACCGGTGGCAGGTCACAAGATAACAGTTGATAAAAGTATAAACGATTGGGTAGGGGAACTACCCCCTTTAGATAATTCTGCCGTAGTCAGTAAAGGAGAATTCATCTTCAAAGATGCGGCATCCGATGATACAGGCACCGGCAATTACAGTTATGCCACAAATAAGGCCTTACACAAGGGCTCAGATTTAAAGGAATTTCGAGTTACCTGGGATAAGGATAACCTCTACCTTTTGATTGTTTGCGACCGCCCCGGTGACTGGTGGGCTCCCTATAGATTGGTAGGTATAGACCAGGATGGTGCAAAAGGAGGAAGAGGCGGAACCCAAGTATTAGCGCAGGGAGATATGGATGAGCTATCCTCTGATTCCGGCTTATTCGGAGAACTAACAGTATCCCCCGAGCTTGCCTGTGAATATGTAATTGGTATATCCTCCACTTATAAAGGAAGGATTTGGGATGCCAGTGGGAAATTGATTGCACGCAGAGAATGCGAAACAGATGATACCCCTGGTTTTAAAATAGATGATGATAATTGGCGCGCCGTCGAAGTCGCCATCCCTTTAAAGTTGATCGGCGGAAGCCCCGAAGGCCAGACCTGGAGATTTATAGTTGCCACCGGTCAACAGGACTACGACCG
>Ga0111183_1047_pt1 | contig 11998 bp, 9 predicted proteins | sample DeeMarSWOR324_28_FD_80238 | JGI IMG/M metagenome (GOLD analysis project Ga0111183, IMG submission 80238) | Omnitrophica WOR_2 bacterium SM23_29 | reverse complement strand
ACATTATTTACTTCAGGCATATTTAATGAAGAGGCATTTGAAGGAGATTTGGAAAGGATAAAGGCCTTTTATGAATCCCAAGGTTTTTTAGATGTGAGGCTTGAACCCGAACTAAAATACGATAGCACAGGGAAGTTCCTACACATAAATATAAAAGTCGATGAAGGCAAGAAATATTTGGTGGGTGAAATTAAGCTTTTTGGGAATGTCGTTCTACCATATGCAGATATAAAAAAGTCCCTTAAGATGACCTCTGGCAACACATTCAGCCAGGAAGGGTTAAGGAAGGATGTAAATACAATTCAAGGATTGTATTTTGAGAAAGGATATATATATGCACTTGTAAAATCAGAGACATTTTTGAACCCTTCAACTGGCAATATAGACGTTGCATATAATATTCTAGAGAATGAGTTGACCTACGTTGAGAGGATCGATATAAAAGGTAATATAAAGACTAAGGATAAAGTTATTAGAAGGGAACTTAGAGTTCGGCCCGGCGAGCCCTTCGACGGAAAAAAACTTCAGCGCTCGAAAGAGAGGCTGTATAATCTAGGTTATTTTGAGGAGATATCTTTTGATACTGAAAAAAGCACAACACCAAATAAGAGCAATCTGATAGTTGAGGTGAAGGAAACTAAAACGGGCGAATTTGCATTCGGTGGCGGTTTCTCGACTATTGATAAGGCGGTTGGATTTATTCAAATTACTCAACGAAATTTCGATATTATGAATTTTCCAACCTTTACCGGCGGTGGACAACGATTAGTGCTCAGAGGGGAATTTGGCACCATAAGAAGGGACTATCAGTTAAGTTTTACCGAACCATGGATATTCGGTTATCCATATCTGTTTGGTTTTGATGTTTACCAGAACACGCGCCTTAGAGCGACGGATGTTGGTTACGGTTACGATGAAATGAGACGAGGTGGGGCGCTGAGGTTTGGAAAAGAATTTACCGACTTTGACAGAGGTGATTTAACATATAGACTTGAGAAGGTTAAGATATCGTATGTTTCGTCTGAGGCAAGTTCCGATTTAAAGAACGAAGAGGGGTCTAATAATATTTCGAGTTTAACGTTGGCTTTGACGCGCGATACGACGGATTCGGCTTATAATCCGTCTAAGGGTTACCAGTTATTTGGTTCCGTAGAAGGCGCGGGCGGCCCATTTGCGGGTGACAAAGATTTTATAAAATGGTATGGGTCGTCAACTTTATATATTCCACCACACGAGAATCACGTCATCGAATTGAAGCTGCGGGCAGGTTTAGTTGACGATTATGGCGACTCAACGAGTGTGCCTATATACGAGAGATTCTACGCTGGAGGGTCAAATACGATTCGTGGATTTAGAGAAAGGCGCGTAGGTCCAAGAGACCCGATTTCTAACGATCCCATCGGTGGGGAAGCTTTGCTTGTCGGCAACGCCGAATATGTATTCCCGATACTTGAATTTTTAAAAGGCGCGATTTTCTTCGATGCAGGAAATGTGTGGGCTCAAGCGAACGATTTCGGTTCTGGGGGATATAAATATAGCACGGGAGTTGGCATAAGGGTTAAGACACCAATAGGACCAGTCAAATTAGATTATGGCTATCCTTTAAGGGTGGATAAAGGCGAAAAGAAACAAGGCAGATTTCACTTCACTTTGAGCAAGGCTTTTTAAAAGGAAAGGAGATTTAAGTATGAAAAATCTAGTTTCGAAATTTGTGATTTCGATGTTTTTAATTACGATGTCCCTTGGTATTTTTAACGTGGCATATGCGGCCGGAGAAAAGATCGCTTATATAGATTTTGCCAAAGTATTCGACGATTATAACAAAACCAAAGATTTCGATAAACAGCTGGAAGACAAAGGAAACGCTAAACAGAGCCAGAGGGATAAACTTGTAGCCGAGATTAAAAAATTGAAGAGCGAGATGGATTTAATGAGCGAGAAAGGCAAAGAGGGCAAACAGGCAGCCATAGATGAAAAGTTTAAAAATCTTCAAGATTTTGACAGGGAAACTAAAGATGCCTTAAGAAAAGAGCGCGACGATATGTTACGACAAATATTGAAAGAGATAAAAGATGTTGTTGAAGATTTCGGCAAGAAGGAAGGGTACTTTTTAATACTTGATGGTCGCGCGATATTATATGGCAAAGAAGGCGACAATCTGACAAACAAGATATTGAAAATCCTGAACGACAGATACGGAAAAAGGAAGAGATAACGAAGTGGCTGAAGAGATCAAATTGATTCGAAAGACGTTAAAGGAAGTCGCCCAGTTAATAGATGGCGAAGTCGTGGGCGATGAAGATGTTGTAATAACTGGGATTAGCGGCATAAAAGAAGCGCATGACGGAGACCTTACCTTCTTGGCAAATCCCAAATATATACATTTGATGGATGTCACTAAAGCTACCGCGATAATAACTTCTCGGGAGATAAAGTCGGCACCTAAGCCTGTAATCCGCACGGATAATCCTTCGCTTGCTTTCGCAAAGATGGTCTCTTTTTTAGCCCCCAATGAACAGATGCATCCATTAGGAATTCATCCGACGGCGGTAATCGGACAAAATGTAAAATTAGGTCGCGATATAGCCTTGCAGCCATATGTCGTTTTGAGTGACCATGTCGAGATAGGAGATAGGACAGTAGTTTATGCAGGATGCTATGTCGGACATCATGCGAAGATCGGGGCGGATTGTCTTATTTATCCCAATGTATCAATTCGAGAAAGAATCCAGATAGGCGACAGAGTCGTTATCCATTCTGGCAGCGTAATTGGCAGCGACGGATTCGGTTTTGCGACTGTAAAGGGAGTTCATCATAAGATTCCCCAGATCGGCACCGTTGTTGTCGAAGATGACGTTGAGATCGGCGCAAACGTTACAATAGATAGGGCAAGATTTGGTAAGACATTGATAGGCCGCGGGACCAAAATAGATAACCTCGTTCAAATTGCACACAATGTAACTATAGGGGAGAACTCCATAATCGTAGCACAGGCTGGCATATCTGGCTCGACGATGATTGGCAAAAGCGTAACTTTAGCCGGCCAGGCAGGACTTGTAGGTCATATCACGATAGGTGACAACGCAGTCATCGCTGCTCAGGCAGGGGTTACGAAATCGGTCCCACCTGATACTTGTGTCTCAGGTTATCCGGCCAAACCCCACGATAAAGCGAAACGCATAAATGCATGCGTTCAGAAGTTACCCGAACTCTTTAAAGCAATCAAACAGCTCGAAGATAAAATAAGCGAACTGGAGCGTAAGCTTAACTATGGAATCACAGCGGACGATAAAAAAAGAGGTTGAGTTAGAAGGCGTAGGCCTTCACTCGGGTGCAAAAGTTAAGGTTCGACTGCTTCCGGCAGAACCTAACGCCGGGATAAGTTTTATCCGCAACGATTTAACGGGCGGCCCCGTCATCAAAGCAAACATATCCAACATAATGGAGCTGAGTCGCAGACCTCGCCGGACTTCATTAAGCTGTGATTCCGTTGAAGTTCATACCATCGAACATTTGATGGCAACTTTATGCGGATTAATGATAGATAATGTTAAAATAGAGATAAATGGGCCGGAGGTTCCAGGATTAGATGGTTCTGCTCTGCCATTTGTTGAGTTGGTACGTAAAGCGGGAATAGAAGAGCAACCTGCCTTAAGGAAATTCTTCCAGATAAAAGAACCCATATGGCTGGAGGAGAACGACGCCATCTTAACTATTCTACCCGATTCAGAGTTTAAGATATCGTATACGCTAAGTTATAACAACCCAACGCTTAAGGCTCAATATATATCATTTACAGTTACTCCTGAGGTCTTTGAAAAGGAGATTGCACCATCGAGAACTTTCTGTTTAGAGAGCGAAGCCGAAGAATTAAGGAAGCAGGGCTTAGGCAGGGGCGCAAACTTGGATAATACTTTGATAGTAGGCCAGCAGGGAGTTATCAAAAATAAATTAAGGTATGACGATGAATTTGCACGTCATAAGGTTTCGGATTTAATCGGCGATTTATACCTGCTTGGGACGCCGATCAAGGGGCACGTAATCGCTGTAAAATCCGGCCATCCTTTAAATATAAAGTTGATACAGAGGATAAGACAGCTAGAAGAACGCGTTCGCGATGGCGGGATAAGAGCCAAATCCCCTGGCATTGTCGGAACGCCGTTAGATATAAATGATATTCAGAAAATCTTGCCGCACCGCTATCCATTTCTTTTGATAGATAGGATAGTGGAACTAGAGGAAGATAAGCGCGCCGTAGGAATAAAAAATGTCACTATGAATGAATTCTTCTTCCCCGGTCATTTTCCCGACAGGCCTATTATGCCGGGCGTCTTAATAATCGAAGCGCTTGCACAGGTTACTGGTGTTCTGATGTTGAACAAGCGAGAGAACTTGGGTAAATATGCTTATTTCATGTCGATGGATAAAGTGAAGTTTAGAAAATCTGTGGTGCCAGGAGATCAGCTTATCTTGGAGGCTCAAGTGTCGAGGCTTAAATCAAGGACGGTCCAAGTCAAAGCCGTGGCGAGCGTCGAAGAGAAAATAGTTGCGGAAGCGGAACTTATGTTCGCGATAGTTGGCGGAGGGGAAGAGCAAGTTTAAATAACAATATGAAGATTCATCATACAGCGATTGTAGATAAGAAAGCGGAGCTGGCCGACGATGTTGAAGTCGGCCCTTTTTGCTTTATTGGGCCAAATGTGAAGGTCGACAGCGGAACGAAAATCAGCTCGCATGCGGTTTTGGATGGCTATACGATTATCGGAAAGAATAACAAGATTTACACTGGGGCAGTAATCGGCTCGATAACGCAGGACTTAAAATATAAAGGCGATAAAAGTTACGTTAAGATAGGCGATAATAATATCATTCGTGAATACGTTACGATAAATTCGGGGACGAAAAAGGGTTCATCCACGATAGTCGGTAATAATGCGTTGTTAATGGCGTATTCTCATATAGCGCACGATTGTATTATCAATGACGCAGCGATTATAGCCAATGCCGGTACGCTAGCAGGATATGTTACCATAGGGGAGAAAGCGGTTGTAGGTGGCTTGGTTGGGATTCATCAATTCGTTCGAGTTGGTAAACTCGCCATAATAGGGGGTTGTTCAAAAGCCGTTCAAGATGTCGTGCCGTATTCAAATTGTGATGGCCATCCTTTAAAAGTCTATGGCTTAAATACCATGGGGCTAAAGAGGGCGGGGATATCGCAGAAATCCAGGGCACACCTAAAAAAGGCCTTTAGATTATTATTTGACTCCGGGCTTTCAATATCTCATGCCCTCGAAAGGATGAAATCCGAGGTCCCGAAGTGCTCTGAGGTGGCGCATCTAATAGAATTCGTAAGCACTTCCGAGCGAGGTATATCAAGATAAGGGCTATGGAAGCAATAGGTTTGATAGCTGGAAAAAGTGAATATCCTATATTATTTGCGAAGGCCGCTAAGGCAAAGGGCTTTAAAATTGTCGCCGTTGCCATAGAGGGTGAAACGAAGGAGGAACTCAAGTCCTTCGTCGATAAATTGTATTGGATTAAATTAGGGAGCCTTAAAGAATTGTTAGGTATATTTGAAAACGAGGGTATAAAAAAAGCGGTAATGGCAGGCGGCATTACAAAATCCCGACTATTTAAAGAGCCCTTAAAATTAGACGATGAGATGAAAGCAATTTTAAACAAGGCCTTAGACAAGAAAGATGAGACGCTTTTAAGAGTAATAAGTTCAAAACTGAATTCGGCCGGTGTTGAACTTTTGGATTCAACGTTATTTCTGGAGGAGCTGCTAGCGAAAGAAGGCGTCCCGACGAAGACTAAACCATCGCCTTCGGAGGAAGAGGATATTCGGTTTGGTTTTGCCATCGCTAAAGAAGTAGCCTCTCTCGACATAGGACTTTCGATCGTAGTAAAGGATAAAGCGGTTATTGCGGTTGAGGGAATAGAGGGCACTGACGCAATGATTATACGCGGCGGAGAATTAATCGACGCAGGGACGACGGTTATAAAGGTCGCTCGTCCAAATCAGGATATGAGATTTGATATTCCGGTTGTTGGTCCCCGGACTATACGTTCGATGATTAAGGCAAAAGCAACATGTCTTGCGATCGAAGCAGATAAGACATTAATAATAGATAAAACCGAAACGATTTCGCTTGCAGAAGGACACGGCATTTCAATAATTGCAACAAAAGGACGGTTCTAAAAAGTTAACATTTCCCACCTAAAAAGGCGAAGAACGAGAGGACTTGTTTTTCTTTTCTTGATTTTTAGAGATATCCTGATATAATATGAGTTTACCATTTAAGCGAGGATAAGGTATGGATGCAATCCGATTCGCGATGGCACAAATCAATCCTACTGTAGGTGACTTGTCGGGAAATAGGGATAAGATATTAAAATTCATATCCGATGCCAGGTCATTGGGTTGCAACCTCGTTACCTTTCCGGAACTTGCGGTTACTGGATACCCTCCCGAAGATTTACTCCTAAAGCCACAATTCGTTGAGGATTCATTGAAAGTCCTTAAAGAGATAGTCCATAGGACCGAAGGTATTACTGCAATCTTAGGTTGTGTGGATAAAGTCAAAAACGACCTATTCAATGCAGCCGCGTTAATTCACGATGGTAAGTTGGTTCACAGTTATCATAAGATATACCTGCCAAATTATGGCGTATTCGATGAGAATAGGTATTTCAAACCCGGGATGGAATGTCTTGCATTTCGATTTAATGGCTTAAAAATGGGCGTAAGTATCTGCGAGGATATTTGGCAGGCCGAAGGACCAGCGAAATTCGAAGCTTTAAGCATGGGCTCTTCCATAATTATAAATATATCCGCCTCGCCTTACTATGCAGGAAAACTCAACCTGCGGGAAAATATGCTCCTCGAACGCGCTAAAGAGATTAATTCAATTATTCTCTATAATAATTTGGTCGGCGGACAAGATGAATTGGTTTTTGACGGTGGAAGTATGATAGTCGATTGGAAAGGCAAGATAGTCATTCGCGGGAGGCAGTTGGAAGAAGATCTGCCGTTATTCGATTTAAATGTCGAAGAATTTTTGAAAGACAGAAAAACGCCAAAGAGAAAATCCGTAAAAACTCATTTTAAGTCTTGCGAGGTCTCGATAAAGAAATGTCAAGACAAATTAAAGCCACCTTTTCCACCGCGTAGCATCGAGAAGCTCGGAAGCATAGAGGAGATTTATAAAGCGCTTACTTTGGGCACACGGGATTATGTTGTAAAAAATGGATTTAAGAAGGCGATTTTAGGCTTAAGCGGTGGCATAGATTCTGCGGTAGTTGCGTGTATCGCAGCGGATGCATTAGGAAAGGACAATGTAATCAGCGTTACGATGCCATCTATTTATACAAAAGAGGAGACACGCGCTGATGCGATTACGGTAGCTAAAAGGCTGGGCCTTAAGATTATTAATGTGCCAATAAATAATATATTTCAGGCTTACCTGCGGACATTGAAGAAGGAATTTAAAGGTAAAAGACCAGATGTTGCAGAAGAGAATATACAGGCGAGAATTCGCGGCAACCTCTTGATGGGCATTTCTAACAAATTCGGCTGGCTAGTTCTTACGACGGGTAATAAAAGCGAAATGTCAACAGGTTATTGTACTTTATATGGCGATATGGCCGGGGGATTTGCCGTTTTAAAAGATGTGCCTAAGATGCTTGTATATCAATTGGCAGAATATAGAAATGCGGTAGCAGATAAAGAGGTCATTCCTAAAAGCGTAATTAAAAGGTTGCCGACCGCCGAATTGAAACCTGGCCAAAAAGACCAAGACACTTTGCCTCCTTATTCTAAGTTAGACCCGATTCTAAAGTTGTATGTTGAGGAAGATAAGTCTTTCAAAGAAATAGTTGCTGAGCATTTCGATTCAAAAACGGTCAAGAAAGTGCTCGCAATGGTTGACAGAAACGAATATAAAAGGCGACAGGCACCTCCCGGGATAAAGATTACTCCGCGCGCCTTTGGCAGGGACAGGAGATTTCCTATAACGAATAAGTATACAGATACAGGCGAATCTTGACACTTAGTGCCGATTGGCATAAAATAGCACATATACAAACCCGAAATTAGAAAGGAGAATAAAAGATGCCACCCAAAGATAAAGGGTATGTAATGAAGATGGCCAAGGAGGCAAATGTTAAATTCATCATACTTTGGTTTACGGACATCTTGGGTTTCCTGAAGTCCTTTGCCATTACAATTGATGAATTGGAAGGTGCGCTTGAAGAAGGGATGGGTTTCGACGGTTCGTCGATAGAAGGATTTGCGCGGATCGATGAATCGGATATGATCGCTAGGCCGGATCCGAACACTTTTTGTTTATTGCCTTGGAGGCCCAAGGCTGAATTTGCAGTTGCGAGGATGTTTTGTGATATATTACGGCCTGGGGGAGAACCGTTTGAAGGAGATCCGAGATATATTTTAAAACAGAATTTGAAACGCGCCGCCAAATTGGGATTCGCTTATAATGTCGGTCCAGAACTGGCATATTTCTATTTCAAAGATAATAAAGGTACCGAGACATTAGATTCTGGCGGATATTTCGACTTAATTCCTCCGGATCCCGCAGCGGATTTAAGACGTGATACAGTATTAATGTTGGAAGATATGGGGATAGGCGTTGAATATAGCCACCACGAAGTTGCTCCCAGTCAGCATGAGATAGATTTAAGATATGCCGACGCGCTTACGATGGCAGATAATACGATGACGTATCGCGTTGTGGTCAAAGAGGTGGCGCAAAGGTATAACGTATATGCTACGTTTATGCCAAAGCCGATACACGGAGTGAATGGCTCAGGGATGCATACTCATCAATCACTGTTTGAGGGAGAAAAGAACGCATTTTTTGATGCGAAGGATAAATATCACATCTCAAAGACTGCCAAGGGCTTTATTGCCGGACTCCTTAAGCATTCGCGAGAGATAACTGCTATAACAAGCCAATGGGTGAATTCCTATAAGAGGTTGGTACCAGGTTATGAGGCGCCGGTATATATTTCTTGGGCGAAGAGAAATCGCTCAACCCTAATCCGAATTCCAGAGTATAAGCCCGGAAAGGAAAGGGCGACTAGAATAGAGTATCGCTCCCCCGATTCCGCATGCAATCCATACCTCGCATTTAGCGTAATGTTAGCAGCAGGCTTGGAGGGCATCGAGAAGAATTACGAGCTAATGCCTCCGACCGAAGAAAACGTTTTTGAACTTTCTGCTGAGGAAAGAAAAAAACGTAGTATAAACCCATTGCCAGGGGATTTGTACGAGGCGGTCATAGAAGCTGAGAAGAGTGAAGTAGTAAGAAAGGCTTTAGGTGAGCATGCTTTTAGGATCTTCATCGAAAATAAGAAGATAGAGTGGGATAGATATAGGGCACAGGTTACCGATTACGAAATAAAAGAATATCTCTCAATCCTTTAGGTACTTCTTGCCTTTAGGCCACAACCTGAAATGGCAAAGAGACTTAACTCAAAAGGCACAAAAGCCCTGACATCTTATGAGAAGCAAATAGAAGCGCTTTCTAAGATAAGTCAGACGATTACGTCTAACCTTTATCTTGAGGATATATTGCGTCTTATAGTTATGGTGACAGCAGAGGTTATGAACTCTAAAATCTGCTCTCTAATGTTGGTTGACGAAAGGCAGAGAGAACTCGTAATTCGCGCAACTCAAAGCGTAAGCGACTCCTATAATAAAAAACCGAATATAAAAATCGGGCAGGGTATAGCTGGAAAGGTTGCGCGGGAGAACAAACCTATTACAGTCCTGGATGTTAAAAAAGATACTAGATATGTAAATAGGCAGATTGCTAGGAAGGAAAAACTTTGTTCCCTCCTTTCGGTGCCGATGAGCGTTAAGGGTAGAGTTATAGGTGTCTTAAATAGTTACACCTCAACCCCCCATAAATTTACTAAGAATGAGATAAATATTTTGACGACAGTCGCAAATCAAGCTGCTGTTGCAATAGAGAATGCGCAGCTTATGGTTAAGTCTAAGATTATACAGGAGGAACTTGAGGTCAGAAAAATTGTTGAGCGCGCTAAAGGAATATTGATGAAAAAAGGTCTATCCGAAGAGGATGCATTCCGCCGAATTCAAAAACAAGCGATGGATCTTCGCAGGCCTATGAGGCAAATTGCAGAGGCCATTATTTTAGCGGACGAACTCGAAAGGAAAAAGTAAGCCGTTTTAATTGTTGTTGACTTTATAAATATTTTATAATAAAATAAAAAAACAATTTTTATAAGTTTACTTTAGAGTAAGTAAAGGGAGATAACCAGAGAAAAGGCCTAGTCGTTGCCTTAATTTTTTGTCATCATATTACATATGGATTTTAAAGTTGCTGAAAATACCTCTAAATTAAGGGGGTTGCTGGGGACGTCGAAAATAAAAGAGAGGAACAGAAGATGAGGAGCGCTAAAATGGAAAAGGCATTTTGGAAAGATGAGATCTTGTCCGATAAGCAAAGGAAAAATTTGTCGATTTTGGAGCTTGTTATGAAAAGGGGTCCAATATCGAGGACTGAAATTTCACGTTTGACCGGTTTAAATATCGTGACGGTTTCAAATTATATTACTGAGTTTACAGAAAATGGTCTAGTCATAGAAAAGGGACTTGACGTTTCAACGGGCGGCAGACGACCGACATTGGTTGAAATAAATCCCAAGTGGGGATATATGATCGGGGTGGGATTGACGGCATTTAATATAGTCGGTATCTTAGTGGACGCAAAAGCGCAGATAATATGCGAGGTGAAGAAAGAACGCACCTCTAAGACTGCTGAGGCTACAATTGATAAATTGGTCGAGACGGTCGAAGATATTTTGAGTAAATCTAAAATCGAATCGAATAAGATAAAGGGCTTAGGCATAGGCATACCCGGGGTTATCGACGAAGAAGTTCAAACGATAAAATGGTTAGGCGCTATGGGCTTATCTATGGTTTCGATCTCCGGGATTTCATTGAAGGATATCTTTGAGAAGGAATTTGATATTCCAGCTTTGGTTGAGCACGATGCCGCCTGCGCAGTATTTGGAGAACGTTGGTTCGGATTTGAGCCTGAGATTAAAGATATGATTTATATGTATTCAGGGGTCGGCTGCGGACTTATTATAAATGGACAGATATACTTTGGCTCCTCGGGTTCTGCCGGAGAAGTCGGCATTTTTAATCCAACAGAACCAGATCCGGAGAAGAGAAGGCAGGAGTCGATAAACTTGGGTACGTGGGAATTGGATTTAGGGGTAGTTTACAACGCAAAGAACGCGTTCAAAGACGGGCTAAAATCGAAAATATTCGAGTTGGCGGAGAATGATTCAGAGAAGATAAACCTGGAGCTAATCGTTGAGGCATCAAAGACAGACGATAAGTTAGCTAATGAATTGCTGGAGGCAGCCGGCATGTATTTAGGGAAAAAGATAGCATTTTTGGTTAACCTTCTGAATCCTGAAGTTGTGGTAATCGGAGGAGGAATGGAGAAGGCGGGGTCATTATTTATGGATACCGTATAAAGAGAACGGTCCATCTCTGGTCGCGCGAGGAAGCGGTCAGGAATTTGAGGATTGTCCCCTCAAAGTTGAGCGAGAATGCCGTTGCGATGGGAGCGATATGTCTGGTGTTACAGCGCATTTTTGTGAATGCGTAATAATTAGGAGGGCACTACTATGAATAGGGCGGCGAGAAAATTTTTTGTATCAATTATAATTTTGGCGTTTGTTACTCAAATAACAGGATGTGCCCCAAAGGAGACCGGCGGTAAGCCGAAGAGGGTACCTATAAAGGTTGCGTTCTGGGGTAGTCCGGAGGAGATCGAAATTATTAAGACAACAATAAAAAATTGGCAGAAGGACCATCCGAATATCGACGTAAAATTAGAACATATCCCTTTTAACGGGTACATAAGTAAGATATTAACTGAGATTGCAGGGAGGGCGGCGCCAGATATAATTGCCGCGGAGGTTAACATGTTCGTTA
>Ga0111183_1045_pt1 | contig 12079 bp, 12 predicted proteins | sample DeeMarSWOR324_28_FD_80238 | JGI IMG/M metagenome (GOLD analysis project Ga0111183, IMG submission 80238) | Omnitrophica WOR_2 bacterium SM23_29 | reverse complement strand
CTGGGTAGAAAGAGTCTGCGGGGAAATAGAAATTGAACCGATATTGCCCTTGTGGAAGGGCGAAAGAGAGGATTTGCTTAAGGAATTTATTCGGGTAGGCTTCAAGGCCATAGTCGTGGCTACCAACGCCGATTTTTTAGGCCAAGAGTGGCTTGGTCGTCAAATAAACGAAGAGTTTATAGAAGACCTAAAAGCCTTAAGGATAGAAGTTGACCTTTGCGGAGAAAAAGGTGAATATCATACCTTTGTCTACGACGGGCCTATTTTTAAGAAGTCCATAGATTTTAGTATCGGAAAAAAGATATTGAAAGATAAACATTGGTTTTTAAATCTTAAATTAAGATGAAACTTTATAGAAGAATTCCTTTTTTGACTTTTGTTGTAAGCCCTTATCGAAAAGTAAAGATAAATTTATCGGGCTGCAATTTTGATTGCAAAGGGTGCTTCGCTATTGCTAAAAAAGAGACGGGGCCAGCCTTAACTGTTGAAGGGCTTAGCAATTTGGTTGCTAAATCATACTCATTTCTGCATGGCAACGATAAGACGCCCAACGATGTCCAAATGACCGGCGGCGAACCGACAACCAACAGAGACTATTTAATATCCTTAATTGTAAATTTAAGAAAACTCGGCGTTAAAAAAATCGGGATCTCCACCAATGGTTATCTGCTGGATAAAAGTTTAGTTAGTGAGTTAAAATCTTTGGGGATAGATTATATTAAACTGGATATAAAAGCGTACACTAAAGAAATTCACGCTGACTATACAGGAAAAAGCAACGTTTGCGTGTTAAGAGCGGTAAAGTTACTTAGCGAAAATAATTTTAATTTTTACGTTCGGACAATATTTATTCCCCAAATAATAGATTTTGAGGAAATCGAAAAGATAGCCATGTTCTTGAGCCGAGTGGATAAAAATATATCCTATAAAATATACCAGTTTGCCCCTGAACAGTTAAAGCGGAAAACCTCAAGGTCCCCAACCCGTGAGGAGATGCGAAAAGCTTATTCTGTCGCAAAAAAATACTTAAAAAATGTCGAATTTTACACGACCGAAACCGCTTATAGACCCGCTCCTTATAAATGCGTAGAAGTACGGGCGGATGAGCTCAAAGACGAATTCAAAAAAATCGATGAGATTTCTAAATTTATTATCCCCGATTGGAATATAGAACATTTTTCTATGAGCCAGATTCTGAGCGCTTAAAAATATGACGAGGAAAAAATTATTAATAAATCTATTTGTTAGTATCCTTTTGCTTTTTCATGCCAGGACTTTTATATATTCAGAAGAAAATTATCCGCGTAGGATAATATCTCTAGGCCCGGCTGTAACCGAAGGACTATATCTTTTGGGAGTGGAAGATAAAATCGTGGGAGTGACCGTATATTGTCAGAGGCCCGAAGAGGCAAAGGGCAAAGAAAAGGTCGGCACAGTAACAGAGGCAAATATAGAAAAAATCGTGGCCCTTAAACCCGATTTAGTTATTGCGACAGCTTTAACCGATATTCGCCAGATTAAAAAGCTTAAATCCCTGGGCTTAACGGTGGTGACCCCTTTTAGTTACAAGGACAAAAATTTTCCTGAAATGTGCGAAAGCTTTATAAATTTAGGAAGAACGGTTGGCAGGGAAGAAAAAGCAAAAGAAATCGTTTATAAAGCAAAGAAGAAAGTAGCGTCTATTCAGGGTAGAATTAAAGGTCTATCAAGGCCGAGAGTGGTCGTCCAAATAGGAACAAGACCTCTATGGATAGCAACCAAAGATTCCTTTATCAATGATTTTATTAAACTTGCCGGCGGAATAAATATTGGTCCCTCCGGCAAAAATGGACTATATAGCAGAGAAAAGATCCTTAAACAGAATCCCGACGTTATCATTATTGTAACCATGGGTATTATCGGCGAAGAAGAAAAAAAATTCTGGCAAAAATTCGAGACCATAAACGCGGTGAAAAATAACAGAGTTTATATTGTCGATTCCTATAAAGTTTGCAGCCCTACGCCGGAAAGTTTTGTGGATGCACTGGAAGAAATAGTTAAGATTATTCACCCGGAATATAAATGATGAAAGAAGGATTGATTCAAGTCTATACAGGCGACGGCAAGGGCAAGACCACTGCTGCCATGGGGCTCGCTATTAGGGCGATATCTTATAATTTCAAAATTTGTTTTATCACTTTTTTTAAACCAAAAAATATCTTTGAGCGGGGACAAGGCAAAGTCTTGAGAGAACTTGATATAGATGTTTATAACCTAATTCCTGAGAAACTTCATCTTTTTAGAAAAAGAGGTTTCGGGAAATGCAGGAGGAAGTGTTTAGATTTACTTTATTTTATTGAGAAAATTTTTCATAAGGGTTATGATTTACTCATACTCGATGAGATGAATATTATTTTACGAGAGGGATACCTTAAGGATGAAGAAATTTTAAATTTCATAGATAAGAAACCTAAATTTTTGGAAATTGTCTTTACGGGTAGAGGGGCACCACAGGCGTTGATAGCAAAGGCTGATCTGGTCAGTGAGATAAAAAAGATAAAACATCCTTTTGATAGAGGCATAAAAGAGCGAAAGGGAATGGATGGGTAAGAAACTGACTCGATGGATTATTTGGATATTATTTTTGGCAGGAATTTTTTTAGCCGTAAGCATTTTTTCTCTATGTATCGGTGCGGCCGGCATACCTTTCAAAAAAGTTATCTCTATAATTATTGAAGGTAAAGGGACTACCGAATATAGCATAATTTTTGATATCCGTTTACCGAGGATTATTCTGGGATTGGCCATAGGCGGCGCTCTAAGCATATCCGGGGTTATTCTTCAAGGGATGTTTCGCAACCCTTTAGTCGAACCTTATACATTAGGCATATCAGGTGGCGCAGCTTTGGGCGTATGTTTAAATATCGTCTTAGGATTAAATCGTACATTCGGCGCTTTTTCATTACCTGTTTCAGGATTCATAGGGGCTGTTATGGTTATTTTACTGGTCTATTGGTTGAGTATAAGAAGGGGTATATTGAAGATTCAAGGGCTTCTGCTTTGCGGAGTGATGATAAGTTTTATTTCTTCGTCATTAATTATGCTCATTATGGCCGTTTCGCGCACAGAGGATCTTCACGGAATAGTTTTTTGGATAATGGGTTCATTGGAGGAACCAAACTGGGCCCTTATAAAATTAGCGCTTTGGGTATCTGTTTTCGGCTTAGTAATTTCTTATCTTTTCTGTCTTGACCTCAATGCCCTTTCTTTAGGGGAAGAGGAAGCGCTACATTTGGGCGTAAATATCGAAAGAACTAAGCGGTTGCTTTTTATCATCGCTTCTTTGCTTACGGGTTGTAGTGTATCGGTAGTGGGTATAATTGGATTTGTGGGATTGGTCGTTCCTCATTTTGTGCGTATGTTCGTGGGTAGCGACCATAGAATACTGCTGGCAAGCTCATTCCTAGCCGGCGGAGCATTTTTAATTTTTTGCGATACCTTAGCCAGGACGATTATTTCTCCGCTGGAGTTACCGGTCGGCGTCATTACCGGCATTTTAGGAGGAAGCATCTTTGTCTATGCCATGACTAAGCGCCAGGTTATCTTAGGAGAAAAATAGGTGCTTGAAATCAGAAATTTGGCCTGTGGATATCATTCAAAAGTTGTCCTCCACGATGTCAACTTCAGCGTAAGAAAAGGAGAGCTTTTGGGGATAATCGGACCTAACGGTTCAGGAAAGACAACGCTACTTCGGGCTATAACAAAAGTGATTAAACTCGATAAAGGCGAGATTCTTTTAGAAAGGAAAAATATCTGGTCAATATCATTAAAGGTCTTGGCGGGAGAGATAGCTGTAGTTTCACAGTCCCCGCCTTTAAACCATATGAGCGTAGAGGAATTTGTTCTGCTGGGAAGGATTCCTCATTATCGAAGATCTCAGTTCTTGGAGACAAAAAGGGATTTTGAGATAGCTCAAAAGGCGATGAGCCTAACCGACACCCTTAAGCTTAAAGACCGGCCTATGAGCGAGATAAGCGGCGGAGAAAGGCAACTTGTCGTTATTGCTCGCGCCCTTGCTCAGGAACCAAAATTACTTTTGCTGGATGAGCCTACGGCGCATTTAGATATAACTCATCAGGTTGGAGTTTTAGACCTTATAAAGAGTTTGAATAAGGAATTTGGACTTACGGTTATTATGATTTTACACGATCTTAATTTAGCCAGTGAATACTGTCAACGTTTGGTCCTTATTAATAAGGGACGAATACACAAGATTGGAGAACCCCAAGAGGTATTGGACTATCAGATTATCGAAGAGGTCTACAAAACAGTGGTGGTTGTAGAGAAGAATCCCATTTCATCTAAACCTTATATCTTGGTAGTCTCCGAAGAAGAAAGGCAAAGGAGAGAACAGCGATGCAGAGGAAAGGATTAATTCAAATTTATACTGGCGAAGGTAAAGGTAAAACAACTGCTGCGGTTGGATTGGCTTGCCGGGCATGCGGACATAATTTAACCGTGTGTTATATCAGTTTTTATAAAGAGCCGAAAAGGTTCAGATGTGGTGAGCATAGAGTTTTAAAGCGACTAGGCGTAAAAATATATGCCTTTGCCGTGAAGCATCCCCATTTCTACAAGAACATAAGCAAAGAGGAAGTTAGAAAAGAATGTTTAAAAGGGCTGGAATTTATCAAAAGTATTTATTGCGAAAACAAATATGACATTCTCATTTTAGATGAGATACTTATAGCTTTGCGGGACGGCTTTCTGAAAGAAAAAGAAATTTTAGATGTTTTGAATTCCAAACCAGAAAATTTGGAATTGATTTTAACCGGAAGGGGTGCAACAAAGAAGATAATTAAAAGGGCAGATTTAGTGAGCGAAATAAAGAAGATAAAACATCCCTATGATAAAGGGATACAGAGAAGGGAGGGGATTGAATATTAAGAGCGATGGAGGAGGGAAAAAGTTTAATTTTGTATTTGTGCAGCTCACCGGATAGGCAAAGGAAATCTCCGTGAGATTCGGAGTGCTGCCCCGCAACGGTAATTCCGCCTTTGAAGCGCGGTGAGCCCGGACGATTGCCTATTAGGGAAGTATTCTCGAGGGAGGAGAAGAATAATATGAGAAGACCTATCTGTTTGACGTTAGTTGTTAGTTATATTTTTATCGGTTTTGTAAATTTCGCTTTTTGCGAAGAGCCAATAAGTATAGAATTGGAGAAGATAGTAGTTACTCCCCTCGGGGTTGAACAACCATACGAAAAAATCTCAAGGAGCATGGATGTTATAAGTTTTGAGGAATTAGAATCTTCCTATTCTCAAGATGTTTCCGAACCATTGGATAGATTGACTTCTTCAACGATTATAAACTACGGCTCGTTGGGAGCGTTAAAGTCACCACGGCTTCGGGGTTCGACTGGAGCGCAGGTTTTGGTCCTGGTGGATTCCCGTCCCATCAATGACCCTTGCTTGGGCCAGCCGGAACTTCACCAAATACCGATTGAATCTATAGAGAGAATAGAGGTAATAAAAGGGCCCGCATCCGCAATATATGGTTCAAGCGCTATCGGAGGAGTTATAAATATAATAACCAAGAAGCCGTCGAAAAAGCCAAAGGTAACGCTCGAATCAAAGGTAGGGACTTTTAAGACCCTCCATGAGTCACTTTCGCATTCCGCTACCATAAACGGTTTCGGGTATTACTTTAACTACGCATACGATTCATCGTTAGGGCACAGGGATAATTCACAATATCGAGCGCATAATTTAACATCGAAATTTGATTACCAGGTAACCGAGAATAATAAGTTATACTTTGATGCCGGATATTTTGAGGACGAGGCAGGTACGCCCGCGAAAATAGTGGGAACCAGATGGGATCCCAATCATCCCGATTTAGACGATTTTCAATTCAATTTTAAAAATTACCTGGGGTTGGGTTGGGCAGCACAGGTTTTCGAAGGCGCAAATATTAATTTGAGGGGTTATCAGAATGTCGACCGTCTAGAATTCGTAGAGTCGTATAACCCTTTAACTAAAGACACAGCAACGTCGAAGGTGCGAGGTTTGGTGGTTCAATACGACCAAGAATTTTTTGATTTTTATAAGGTCATATTTGGTTTTGATGGCAAGGACAACAAGGTAAATTCTTCAACCGTTGGTAAACATCGATATGTCGTTCGCTCGCCTTTTTTGCAAAACGAGGTTTCTATCGGCAAGGATTTAAGTTTAAATTTCGGCGCGAGGTGGGATAATTACTCCAACTTTGGCAAGGAAACCACTCACAGCGCAGGCCTGACTTATAAGATCACCGACGGCGCGAAGCTCTGGACCAATTATTCAAAGGGGTTTCGGGCGCCGACATTTTTCGATTTATACTGGCCTTTTGATGGTTTCACAGAAGGCAATCCCAATCTGCGTCCAGAAAAGGCGTGGTCGTGGGAGGGCGGTTTTGACATAGAATATATTAACGGCTTGGAGATAAGCGCCACATATTTTACAACTAAGTTAAAAGATCTTATAAATTGGGCGCCAGGATTAGATCATGTCTGGCGACCGACGAATGTCGATTCGGCCGATATCGACGGGGTAGAGTTCAAAACCATCATTCCATTATTAGATGGCTTAAGCGCCAATCTGGGATATACGTATCTTAATGCAATGGATAGGAATAGGGACAGGTATCTTATATATCGAGCGAAGCATAAATTCGATTTCGGCCTGACATACGAAATCAATTCCAAGTTCAACATAAGATTTTATGGGCAGTCCTTGGGCAGAAGATATATCGATACGTCAAATTCTGAATTACTGCAGGAGGACTTAATCGCATATTTGGACGCATCGTATAAAATAAATAATAATTTGACTACTTTCCTTTCTATTGATAATATATTTAATAAGAGATACCAGAGGGTTAAAGATTATCCGATGCCCGGTTTTGCTTTAACGGGAGGTGTGAAGGCTGAATTTTAATTATTCGATAGATTTAGACAGGACTTTTAAGTACGCGTTAATATTTTCCGTTTTTTTCCATGCGGCCATAATTATCGAATGGCCATTTTACAGACATTTTTTTTCCAGCAAAAGTCAATATAAAGATATAGAGGTAACTTATCTTAATATTAAGGAATATTCTCCTTCGCCGCTGCGAAAAGAAGATATATCTAAAATATCCCAACCTAAAATAGAGATTTCTAAACCAACTAAAATGACTTCTGCAGAATTATCGAAAGCAGCCCAACCTTCAAGGACCAAAACCGTACAGCCAAAGAAAGAAATTGCTACTGCCTCGGAGTCCGAAAGGGAAGAGATAAAGATTGTAAAGAAATCTACGCCTGAGCGAAAGCCATCGATAGAAATTAAACAACCTTCCATTCAAAAATTGGAAGGGATAACTTCTGTGGATTTAAAGGAACTGCGCTTTGTGCCCTCATCGTATGCACAGGCGGTCCGCGGCAAAATAAGAGAGAATTTAACTCCTGCAAAATCAGGGGTAGAAGGCAACGTCTTTGTACGGTTTGTAATCGCATCCGATGGCAAGCTTCAAGAACTTAACATAATCGATGAAAAATCCACTAGGGACGGCCTTTTGAGGGAAGTGGTATTCGAGGCAATAAAAGATTCTTCCCCTTTTCCCAAATTTCCCAAGGACATCACGACCCCGAAGGTAACGTTCACCTGCCAAATTTCCTTCGAGAACAAATAAATCCATTTTTCTTGACAATTTTGTAACCGTTTGATATATTGAAGGTAACGAAAATCCATCGAAAAGGAGATGATTAGTAATGCCGATGGTAGAGGTTAAGCGCAACGAACCCTTAGAGAGGGCTTTAAGGCGGCTTAAAAAGAAGATAGAGCGAGAAGGAATATTAAAAGCTGTTAGGGCAAGAAAACACTATGAGAAGCCCAGCGTAAAAAAGAAGAGAAAAAAAATGGAAGCCTTGAAGAAGAAGAGGTTCCAGAGATTTTGATGTAATGAGGATTTTTTATTTTCTTATTTTTTTATTACTCATAGCTTCCATCGCATTCGTTTTCAACAAACCAGCACCAAATTTATTAGAAGACGAGCAGGATCCTCAGAAGGTTATTCTAAATAACGGGCTGGCGGTAATTACAAAAAGCTCTCATAAAATACCACTCGTTGCAATTCGTCTCATCATAAAGACTGGCTCTGCTACCGAAGGCAATTTTGCCGGTTGGGGTATTTCTCATTTCGTTGAACATATGATCTTTAAAGGTACCCCTACTTATACGGTAGGCGAAATAGAGAAGCGAATAAAATCCTACAGCGGGGAAATCAACGCCTCGACCTCCCACGATATAACCGAATATCACCTCATCGTAAAAAGTGAGTATCTTAACGAAGCGTTAGAACTATTATCGGATTGTATCACCAATCCGGCATTTGATGAGGTTGAATTCGAAAAGGAGAGGCAGGTAATCTTAAACGAGATAAAGATGAATCGCGATGAACCGTTGCGCAGGGCATCCATGCTTTTATGGGAGAATGCCTACCTTTCCCATTCCTATAAGTATCCTGTAATAGGCTACGAAGAGCTGTTCAGGCGGATAAAAAGGCAGGACCTTATCGGATATCATAAGGCGAATTATGTTCCGAATAATATGGTCCTTTCTATCGTCGGGGATATCGAATATAATTTAGCGCTGAAGTACGTTGAAGAGACTTTTGGAAAGTTGCCCCGCCAAACAGATATTCGGGCGATCCCCTTGGAAGAACCCTTGCAGTTATCGACAAGAGATATCGAAGAGAAAGTTTCAGACCTCAAACTTTCTCATCTCTTACTTGCATTTCATTCTACTCGTCTGGCGGATAAGGATTTGTATGCCCTTGATTTGCTTGCAGCCGTATTGGGTCAAGGAGAAAGCTCAAGGTTATATCAGAGATTAGTCCGAGGCAAAAGGCTTGCTTATTCGGTTTCGGCATATAATTATACACCGAAAGATCCGGGTCTGTTTTTGATAAGGTTGACCCTTGATGATAAAAATATGGAAAAGGCATTGAGCGAAGTACTGAAGGAGTTGAACGAAATAAAGGCTCGTTCCGTATCAAGGGTTGAACTTAACAAGGTTAAAAGAGCTACGTTAAGCGCTTATTTTTACAAGCGGGAATCTATCGAGGTACAGGCGTGCGATTACGCGGTGAATTACGCTCTTACAGGCGACCATAATTTTTCGAAAAGATACATTGAGGGGTTAAATTCAGTTACCGCCGCTTGTGTCTCAAAAGTTGCGAATAACTATTTGAAGCTTAATAATTTAACGATAGCCAGACTCACTCCCAAAAAAGAGGCCGACATAAGCGCTAAGCCGATTCCAAAAAAGGGCAAGGAATTCAATATTAAGAAGATAACCTTGCCCAATAAAGCTACCCTTTTGATGTACGAAGACCATTCCGCGCCGATCGTTTCAATGCATATTTTATTTATGGGAGGCCTCCGGGTAGAAGATGAAAATATAAATGGCATATCTTACCTTACGTCAAATATGCTTTTGCAAGGCACGAAGTCACATTCTGCGGAATGGATATCCAAAGAGGCAGAATCTCGAGGGATTATATTATCGAGTTTTAGCGGGAATAATTCCTTTGGTATTTCGCTTAAATGTTTAAGGGACGAGTTCGATTTTTCTATGAGGTTACTTGCGGATATATTAAGCAATTCAACTTTTCCTGAAGACGAAATCAAGATAATGAAGGAGATTCAACTTGCTCAAGTCAGGGCACGGAAGGATGACATATTTGCGGTTGCTTCCGACAGGTTACTGCAGACTATATTTAAATCGCATCCGTATAGGATGAACCACCTCGGGACAAAGGGCTCTATAGATAATCTCCGGAGGGAAGATATAATCAGATTTTATAGGCGTTTTGCAGTGCCGGATAATATGGTTATTGTATTATTCGGTGACGTAGATGCCGAAGGAATGCAAGCAGGGGTATCAAAAACATTTAATTCTTTCCGGGGCAGGGCCACTGAGAAGATAAGGGTCTTAAAGGAACCGGAGCAAGAAAGTCCACGCCGGTCGTTCGGGCAGATGCAAAAGGAACAAGCGGTTTTGATGATAGGCTATCCAGGGACGGATGTTAGAAATCCAGATAAATATACCCTCGAAATCATAAATTCCATTTTTAGCCGAGAAGGCGGTAGAATATATATGGAGATCAGGGAAAAATTCGGCCTTTCTTATGTACTTGGTTCTTTTTCGGCTTTAGGAATCGACCCCGGTTATTTTGTATTTTATGTAGCCACGACCGATGAGAACATCGAAACGGTTAAGAAACTGCTTTTAAGACAGATTAATCTATTAAAAGCGGAAGGGCCAACAGAAGAAGAACTAAATCTTGCGAAAGCAGATTTAATAGGCAGCTATTTTCGGGAGTTGGAAGTAAATTCCGTGATAGGATTTAAGGTAGGCTTAGATGAATTATACGGTTTGGGATATGAGGCTGTCTTTAAATATCCAGAGGCGATCGAATCCATAACTCCGACGGATGTTATGCGCGTCGCGAATAAGTACTTCGCGGATTCGAAATTAAACGAGGCGGTAATCTCTCCTTCATCGGCGCATCAGCCAATTTTGGAAAGGGAGGCAAAATAGAATGATTCGCAATCCTGCGGTCGCGGGACAATTTTATTCGGGAACAAAAGCGGCCCTGATTAAGGAAGTCGAAAGATATTTATTGAAAGGCGCGGATAAAATTAAAGCCATCGGCGTAATCTCTCCGCACGCAGGTTATATATATTCCGGCCCTGTGGCGGGTGCCACACTTTCTTCGGTTGAATTTGAGAACACCTGCGTTATTATGGGACCGAATCATAGCGGAGAGGGCAAGCCTTTTTCGATTATGACCGAGGGTAGTTGGAGATTGCCAACCGGCAATTGCGAAATAGATTTTGAATTGGCGAAATCGATATTGAAGAATTCTGAGTATCTCGAAGAAGATGAGGGGGCGCACTTATACGAACATTCCGTCGAAGTGCAGATTCCTTTCATACAGGTCTTAAAAGGTGAGTTTAAAATCGTCCCCATCGTCCTGTCGCACGCAGCGGTTGAAGTTTATAAGAGCATAGGCAAAGGCATGGCCAAATCCCTAAAGGAAAAACATACGGCTACCATAATAGCAAGTTCCGATATGACACATTACGAAACTCAAGATATTGCGAACGATAAGGATAAGAAAGCGATAGACGCGATCTTAGATCTCGACGAAGATAGCCTAATGGCCGCGGTCGATAAATACGATATTTCGATGTGTGGCTACGCACCCGTTTGCGTTATGCTGGCTGCGTCGAAGGAGTTGGGCGCTAAAAAAGCGAAGCTCGTTAAGTATCAAACCAGTGGCGATGTCACCGGCGATTACGATGCCGTAGTCGGCTATGCCGGGATAGTAGTTTACTAAAGACGTTTACGGCCATTAAAGTATTGACCTGTTATTTAAGTCGGAGTAATATAATTCTATGGAATTCGATGAGAAGATGGGGGATTGGGAATCCGAGGCAGTGCCGGATTTCCAAATTTTTATAACGAGCTTAGGAATGCAGGCGATGGTCTTTATGGGTGAGCTGTCAAATCCGGTAACGAATGAGACCAAGGTTGAACTGCCCCGGGCTAAGTATCTTATCGAAACCATAGCGATGATCAAGGAGAAGACCAAAGGCAATCTCACGTATGAAGAGCAAAAATCAGTCGATGATATGTTATATACGTTGAGGCTTAAATATGCGGAGAAGGCAAAGTGATAATAACAAGCATAATATTTTTAATCGTTGCTTTCTTTATAATCTTTGTTGCGTTGTATCTATTCCTGGAAGTGCGTAAGCTTCCCCGGAATATCTCTGCTACCGTAACCGATGCGATGCAGGTTACGACCGGTGCAATCGGCGATATAAATCGTAGCCTTGGCGAATTGAAGACGAGAGGCCAGCGGCTGGAGGATTTTGGAAAGGCAATAAACGAAATCGGCAACCTGTTGAGGCCCCCTCAGATCAGGGGGATGACGGGCGAGGTCCTTCTGGAGAAGGTATTATCCGATATGCTCCCGCGGGGCATATATGAGATGAAATATGCCTTTCGCT
>Ga0111183_1061_pt1 | contig 12190 bp, 14 predicted proteins | sample DeeMarSWOR324_28_FD_80238 | JGI IMG/M metagenome (GOLD analysis project Ga0111183, IMG submission 80238) | Omnitrophica WOR_2 bacterium SM23_29 | reverse complement strand
GAAGGAAGAGGCTAACAAAATCTCTTCTTTTAACGACCTTCGTTCTTGCGCTTTGAATAGCAATCCTTGCAGTATACCGGACGGTCATCTCTGGGTTTAAAAGGGACTTCGCATTCTTTCTTACATTCTGCGCAAATCGCCTTGTACATCTCTCGCGGCCTTCCGCCGTATCCACCGCTGCCACCTTGCTGATATCCCATTTTACCTCCTTTTTAGTTTTGGTAAAGATTTTAATCCCTAAGTTGATAATTATAGGGCTTTCATAGAGGAATTTCAAGTGTTTCTTTATACTACAGTGACGTCCTCATTCGAAGCCCGCTCTGAATCCGTTTTGGCCTGTATGTTTTTTTTATCCAGTTTGCTTTGTTTCTTTTCTTCTTTTTTCTTTTTCTTTGCCAATTCTTTCTGATACTTTATATATGAATAATTATTTCTTACCAACATATCCTCCTTTTGTCTTGGCCCATCCCGCTCTTATACAATTAATTTTCATCTGGCTAAAATTATATCATAAAATCGGTTATATTTTTTGCACCGGCCGCTTATTTGTCCGGTCTTTTTTGGCTGGAAATTACATAACGATTTATGTAGAAGCCTTAGTTACATATAATGTCTGGGTAGGATAAGCAAATTCAATATGTTCTGCTTCAAATCTTTCTTTTATGGCAAAATTAATCTCCTGCTGAATATCCATATATTTGTTGTAGTCGCTTCCCATAACATAGTATACAATTTCAAAAATTAGGGCAAAATCACCATAGGAGAAGAAATGCGCCCGGTCAAAAACAGTATCCTTAACATTCTTAATAATATTCTCTATTATTTTAGGGATGGCTTTTACCTGCTTGGAGGTAGTCTGGTAAGTAACCCCAAGTTTAAACACAACCCTTCTCTTCTCCATTCTTTTATAGTTACGGACCCTAGAGTTCGTAAGATCGGTATTAGAAAAGATCAACTGTTCTCCGCTAAGGCTACGTATACGAGTGGTTTTTATCCCGATATGCTCAACAGTCCCTAAATGATCTCCAGTTATAATAAAATCTCCGATTTCAAACGGCCGGTCAAATAATATGGCAAAATAGCTGAATAAATCTCCTAGAACTGCCTGCGCGGCTAAAGCTACTGCTACGCCTCCAATACCTAAACCAGCAATAACTGCTGATATCTTAAATCCCAGATTGTCCAAAAAAAAGACAATCGCTAATCCCCAAATAACTACCTTTACTACCACTAGGATTCCATCCAAGCTGCGCTTTAAGGATTCATTTTTCTCTCTTTTAGACAAATAAACTTCAAATCCATAACTTATCAAAGCCATACTAAAACGTACAGCTGCCAAAGTCAAGATACCTATAGCAGCAATATTGATGATTTTTTTGAATAAAGGATCTAAAACTAATGTATTTATACCTAGATAAAAAACGCCAAAATAAGCTAATGGAACCGCTATTTTTTTAATTACTCCTATAATAAAATCATCAAAAGTGGTGGCTGTTCTCTCTGCCCACTTTTTTAAACGCCTGAGAATTACGTGCTCAATTATTTTGACAACCAGAAATCCTGTAAAGGATATCAAGGTAAATATCAAATAATCTAAGATATTATTTCCCCAAAACATCAGGTTTGTAAGTTGTTGTATCATTTTTTATCCTATCTTACCTTCATTGACGCCCTTTATGATATATATTAATAGTACTGCGTTTGTATAAATATGTCAATGTACAAATCTAGCAGGGAGGGCTAATAGGCGTGATTATTTCGTTTTAAGGGTCTTTAATTTATCCGCACGGTGCAAATATTATATCTTGGGGTCCCTCTCCTATGAGCCGAGGGGAAACCTCTCTCTATCTACAGGTATTGATTATAGCCCGAATGCAGGGATTATCAAGGGAATTTGGCTATTTTGAAGGTATCCCCCACAAATATTCCACAAGGGGATGGCCTCTCCAACAAGAATTTATTACTTCTATTTTCAAAAGCAATATAGTAAAATAATTACATAAAAGGTTAAGGGGGAAATGTGGAAACCCCGGAAAGCAAACAAAGGCGGGCGATACGGGTCGCGCATAGTTATATGTTACGTGCGAGATGCGTCAATCCTCCAGATCCGCCAAGCAATTGGGATATTTTTACTGTAAGAAATATCAGTGAAACGGGTATCCTTTTTTCTTCTTGTCGTGATTACGCATTAGGCTCGAAACTCGAAATAAGAATAACGCTTCCTTTTCTTCAGAAAAACTGTACGTGCTGGGGTACCGTAGTCCGTTGTTTGCCTTCGAAGGAAGTAAAAAACATCTATGAAGTCGCAGTCGCTATATCGGATATAGAAGAAGAAGCTAAAAAAAAGCTCTCTATGAAAATATCAAATTCCGCATGATGAAAGAAGGAAAAAAGAAATAACGCGACTTTTCAAACTGCCCACCCATGCGGAATATAAAAACCTGCCTCTTTGCTGCCACTCTACCTATTTTGGGGTGGGTGACGGGGATCGAACCCGCGACACCGAGAGCCACAGTCTCGTGCTCTAACCAACTGAGCTACACCCACCGTATTTTAGGATATTTATGGCGCGCCTGGGGCGACTCGAACGCCCGACCCACTGCTTAGAAGGCAGTTGCTCTATCCAACTGAGCTACAGGCGCATCCAAAAAACTCTATTTTAAAATGGTCGGGGCGGTCAGACTTGAACTGACGACCTCGTGGTCCCAAACCACGCGCTCTAAACCAAACTGAGCCACGCCCCGCCTATTCGATGACCGTTGTCTAACATCATTTAAAAGACCAAAAATCGCTCTCATTCGTCGAGAGCGAATGCCATACTTTTCTCAAATTTTACCAACTTATCCCCCAAAAGTCAAACCCTTTTCTTTTCGATTGAAATGCCGTCCTAAATCGAATAGAATATTGTAATCATGGCCAACAAACCTGCGAAGAAGCGAAGACGCCGCTTCCCATTCTTTAAAATTTTTCTTGCCCTAATAATACTCCTGGGTATAGGACTATGGTATGCCAACGAATACATCCTTCCGGTCAAGGGAAAGGAATTGGTAATTGACTACCTCACCAAATCTACGGGACGCTACGTAACTTTAGAAAGCATCTATTACAATCCTTTCAGGGGTCTTGTATTAAAAAACCTGACCATCTCCGACGACCCAAAATATGAAAGGACATTCCTTAAAATCGATAGATTGTACTTCAATGTCTTATATTTTCCGATCTTCCAGGAAAAGAAGATTATAATTCCCTTGATAAAGGTTGACTCACCAAAATTTATTTTAACCATAGATAACGAAAATAGATGGAATTTCGAATCGTTACACTTTCTAAAACTTAAGAAAATGCTTACGCCTGAACCACCTGAAGCGCCACAACTGCCGGAAACACCCGAAGTGCCACAACCTCTGGAAGCGCCACAGCCACCACCTACGCCGGAGGCACCAGAAGTATCGCAAGAACCCCAATTTAAAGTCCTCATATATAGGGTTGCTCTATCCAATGCAACTTGTACCTTCGAAGACCGCGCTCTTGAACCTATGTTCTCAAAGGATATCGAAGATATTGATTTCCAGGCATCGATCTCATATCCTTTAAAGATTAAATATAAATTAAATTCGAGGTTAAAAGTCGAACAAAAAAATTCTATTGCTGCAAAAGGTGAATTCGACCCCCAAAGAAAAGAGATCAGGCTTAACCTGCAACTAAAGGATGTTCCATTATCCGAATTCCAGCCGTATTATGAGGGTTTACCATTTAAGTCTTTATCCGGGAATTTAAGCGGTGACCCTTCCCTCTTATATTCGCAAGATAATACGCTCGAGGTCGAGACCGCTTCGACGAAAATGAATATTATTCTAACACTTGAAGATTCTACCCTAAAAGGCGAGGTCGATTTAAACGGGAAGATGTCGCTGGACCTGAAAGAAAGCACAAAGATGAACTGCGACATTTCCGCCTCGACAAAAATAGATAATCTTGACCTGAAGGCAAAGGATTTTTCCGTAAAAGGCGGAGTCGATGCAAACAGCAAAATCTCCTTAGACCTTAAAGATAAAAAGACGCTGAAATATAGTACGGATACCCTTCTAAGAGATGTAAGGTTAAGCGGCGTTCCGACATTGGATGTTATCGAGAAATTAAACGGAAAGTTGTACTTCGATGAAACCAGATTATGGTCGGATTCAATCAAGGGGATGTCGCGCGGAACGGCCATCGTATTTGCGGGAAGCGTAAAAGATTACTCAAATCCGTATCTTGATTTGACGGCGGAGACAGAATTAAATCTGGCTAAACTTAATGAATTTCTAACCGACGAATTAAAAGAAAGGTTGAAAAGTTACGAAATAGCCGGTTTAAGCCAAACGACATTAAAGGTAAAGGGTCTTCTTAAAGAAAAGACGCCTTTAGAATATACCCTAACGTCCGAGTTATCGAACTGCAACATAAAGCCTGAATTTCTTCCGAAGCCAATTGCTTCGGTTAAAGGCAGGATCGTATCGAAGGCGAATTATGCTACCCTGACAGATATTAGCGGAGTTTATGATAATAAAAGTTATACGCTAAACGGCAATATATCAAATTTTAAGTCTCCCCAAATTGACCTGCGCCTCGTCTCCGAGGAGTTAAAACTTAAGACGATCTTCACATTGCAGGATGCCCTGGCAACATTTAATAAATTTGAAGGGGAATACAAAAATACAAGGTTTAATCTATTCGGCGCCGTCTCCGATTTCGAGGACCCCCTCCTGGACGTCCGCGGCAGCATCGCATTAAATGTTGATGAACTAAAAAATTATCTGCCTAAACAGAACGTTGAACTCCTCACGAAGAACGAGGTAAGCGGTGATTTAGCTACTAAATTCTACTTCAAGGGAAAATGGAAAAACCAGAAGACCTGGCAGATCGATTTAAAGGCCGAATCACCCCAGTTTAAGGTAAGGAAATTTAAATTCGACGACCTATATTTGGAATATAAATTTAAAGATAACTTCGTATCCGTACCGACTTTAATTTCAAAACCATACGGTGGAAGATTAACTGCTAATATTGCGATCGACTATTCGCAGGAAAATCCCCAGTATGTAATCGAAGTCGATATTAAAGACGTCGATATAAGCAAATGGAAAAACGATACCGAATTTAAGAATAAAGACCTGCGTGGGCTTTTTTACGCAAGGGCGGAGTTTGGCGGCTTTGGGGAAAATATAGAGACCTTGGGGGGCAAGGGACAATTCGCAATAGTCCAGGGCAAATTATGGGAATTGCCTGTATTTGCCGGGCTGGCAAATATATTGTTCATACCCGGAGTTGATAAAATAGTCTTCAGGGAAGCTCGTGGAAGTTTCACTGTAGGAAACAAGGCCGTCCATACAAGCGATACCGAGATACGCGCAACCGAGATGAACCTCGTCTATGACGGCAGCGTAGATTTCGACGGCAATTTGGCTTTTTCAGTTACGATTGCGTTTGCAAAAGACCTATTGGCTACACCGTCCAGATTAGGCCCGATAAGGGACCTCTTCTTAATAGACCAGGCAGGAAACTACATCGGGGATATAAAACTAAAGGGCACTCTTAAGGAACCCAGATATACGATAAAACCTTTCCCGATAGATAAGATTTTACAAAATAAGTTAATGGATAAGCTTAGAGATATCTTCTAAGGTATTTCTGAATGATTGCCTTTGCCTTCTTTAAAGCCCGGGCACGGTGGCTGACTTTATTCTTAATCTTCGGGCCCAATTCGGCAAAGGTTTTATTGTATTTAGGATAAACAAAAACCGGGTCGTATCCAAAACCGCTCCTCCCCTTCGGGAAAAATGAAATCCATCCGTGACATTCGTCTCTAACGGTCTTTACCGCGCCATTTTTATCGGCAATCGCAATAACGCATACGAATTTTGCTTTTCGCTTCGACTTTGGAACACCGGATAATAATTTTAACAACTTGCGATTGTTTGCCGCATAGGCTGTACCCTTGCCGGCAAACCTGGCCGAGCGAACACCGGGTTTTCCGCCGAGTGCCTTTACCTCCAAACCGGAATCATCTGCCAGAGTCAACCGTCGGGTGAACCTCGCTATTGTAACTGCCTTTGTCTTTGCATTCGCCTGGAAGGATTTTCCCTTTTCTTCAACCTTTGGGGCGGCGGAAAAATTGCTGAGGTCTAAAACTTTTATCTTTAATCCGCGCAGGAGGGCCTTTAATTCTTTCTTCTTCTCTTTATTTCTGGAGGCGATTACGATTTCAAACACTCAAATTCCCAAAACCTTCTTCTGAATTTCAATCAGTTGAGTTACGCCTTTCTTGGCCAAAGCGATTAATTCCTCCATCTGCGACTCTTCGAAGGGCTCGCCTTCGGCCGTTCCCTGTATCTCTATAAATTTTCCTTTGCCGGTCATAACTATATTCATGTCAACATCTGCACTCGCATCTTCGTCAAAAGTCAAATCTAAGACGCACTCTCCTTTTATCAACCCCACGCTCGTAGCAGCGACGTAGTCTTGAATCGGCAACTTATCTATTATGCCTTTTTTCTTAAGGTCCATCAATGCATCGGCAAGCGCTATGAAGCTTCCGGTTATAGACACCGTCCGAGTACCGCCATCGGCCTGAATTACATCGCAGTCTATCCAGACCGTCCGCTCGCCTAAAGCGCTTAAGTTAATGACCGCTCGCAAGGACCGACCGATTAATCTTTGTATTTCTTGGGTTCTACCGCTTAAAGAGCCGCGCGTGCCCTCTCTTTGAACCCGCGTTTTGCAGGAGCGAGGCAACATCCCATACTCCGCCGTTATCCATCCCGTGCCTTTGCCCTTTAAGAATTGAGGGACGTTCTCGTCGACGGTTGCGGTACAGATGACTTTTGTGCCGCCCAATTCAATAAGGCACGAGCCCTCGGCAAACTTCATATAATTTCGTGTAATATTCACCTTTCTTAAACCTTCGTTACCTCTGCCATCGTTTCGTATCATCATACGCTTAAACCTTTCATTCTTTTATATACGCAATTGCCTTTTGAATCTATGCCCACTATTGCGGGAAAATTTCTTACCTTCAGTCTATAAATTGCCTCTGCACCTAAATCTTTATATGCTATAGGTCGTGTTTCGATAATCTTCTTCGAAAGATATGCGCCGGCGCCCGCGATTGTCAGAAAATATATCGCCTTGTATCTTTTTATTGCTCTTCTTATATCTTCCGAGCGCCTTCCCTTCCCAATCATACCCTTTACTCCCGCCTTAAGTAAGGAGGTTGTGAAAGCATCCATCCTGCTGCTCGTTGTGGGACCGCAAGCACCTATTATTTTACCCTTAGGCGTCGGCGTCGGGCCGGTGTAATAGATGACCTGTCCTTTTAAATCGAATGGCAATCTCTTTCTTGCGATATCTTTTACTAACCTTAAATGAGTTTGGTCGCGGGCAGTATAGATGTAGCCGTCTAATAGAACCTCTTGACCCGCCTTTAAACTCTTAATCGCCTTTTTTGTAAGTGGAATCTTCATCTAAATATGTAAATATGGGTCCATTTCTCCCTATATTACAGCGGTGGCGGTTCTGGTAGCATGACAAGAGATACTAACGCACACCGGCAAGCCTGCGATATGCGTCGGATACGTCTCTATATTTAAACCCAAACAGGTTGCCTTGCCGCCCAATCCCATCGGTCCGATATTCAAACCGTTAATCTTTTTAAGCAATATCTCTTCCAGTTTGGCAATATGCCGTCTCGGATTCCGCTTCTCTATGGAACGAAGCAGGGCCTGTTTTGCCAAAACGCACGCCTTATCCAAAGTCCCGCCCATTCCGATGCCTATAATAAAAGGCGGACATGCATCCGGGCCGGCAGCTTTTACCGTACCTATTATGAATTCTTCGATCTTTTTCATGCTTTCTGTCGGGTTAAACATCTTCGTTACGCCTTTATTCTCGCTTCCGAATCCCTTCGGTGAAACAGCGACCTTTATTTTACTACCACGCACAATCTTAATATGAATCACTGCCGGCGCATTATCTTTTGTGTTTACTCTTAACAATGGATCGTAAACAACCGATTTTCGAAGACACCCTTTTTTATAACCCTGCCTGATGCCGTCGTTTATCGCCTCTTCTAAATCGCCGCCGACCAACCTTACCTCCTGCCCTATCTCCAAAAATACAGTCGCCATTCCGGTATCCTGACAAATCGCAAGCCCTTCATCTGCCGCGACTTTAGCATTTTCAATCAATATCTTTAAAATCTTCTTCGCCCGAACTTTCCTCTCATTCAAATACGCTTTTTTAAGGGCGCGCAAAACATCTTTCCTCAAAAATATATTAGATTCAATCGCGAGTCGGGAAATTACATCTTTTATCCTATTTACATTTACTCTTCTCACCGCAAACCCCATATCTTATGAACCTGCGGAATTATCCTGACGTCTCTCAATCTCGAATTTGCCGCTTTTTGCCATTTAATCAAAGTTGCGATTTCCGGAACATCCTTAAAATCCCTGAATCTCGAAGCGGGCTGCAATACAAACGGAATATCACAATCTACGCTCTCTACCAACTCAACTGCCTTCAAAAAATCGCCTTCATAAGTCCTGCTGGTTATCACCGCCTTGACGAAGAGGTCCTTCGGTTTTGCAATCATTAAAAATTCTTTATGTTCAGCCCAAAACGATTTATCGCAAGTTGAGGAAGGCAGTTTTACATCCATAGCCACGATATCAACTAAATCTATAATCTCCTTAAGTTCATTTGGAAGCGTTCCGTTCGTATCCAAATAAATTTTATAACCTTGCCTTCTTAAATTCGGAATTAATATCTTAAGGTAGTTAGAATATAACAAAGGCTCCCCACCTGTCAAGGAAACTGTTCGAATCGATTTATCCCTGTTCGAATCCGAAACCGCATCCATCACCGATTTAACGGTTGTCTCCTGGGCAATTCCTTCGCTCGGCGTATCGCAGTAAGCGCAGTTCATATTACACCCGTAAAAGCGGACGAAGACCTGGGGCTGTCCCGCATAAATTCCTTCGCCCTGAATAGACGAAAAGACCTCCATAGTCCTTGCTGTGATTTGAGTTAAAAGCGTCTTCATCTTTTAATTAACAATGGGTCAACAACTCCTGCTTCCTTAAATCCCTTAGCCCTTAATATACAGGAATCGCACGTAAGACAGGGTTCTCTTCCGCCGCTATAACAAGACCAGGTATGTTGGTAAGGAACCTTTAATCTATTTCCCAACCTTATTATCTGCGCCTTTGTCTTTTTGATCAACGGCGTAAGGACCTTTATTCCTTTCCCCTCTACGCCGACTTTCGTTCCGCGTCTTATCAGTTTCCTGAATACTTCGTAATATGCGGGACGACAATCCGGATAACCGGAAAAATCGACGGCGTTCGCCCCTATGAATATCGCTCTTGCGCCTGTTGCTTCGGCATAAGACGCCGCGTAACTTAAAAAGACAGTATTCCTCGCGGGAACATAAGTAGCCGGAATTGAATTCCCTATACCTGATAAACTCCTTTTTCTCGGAATCGAAATCTTCTTGTTTAGAAGGGCGCTTCCCTTCCACGGCAGACTAATTTTTACAATCTGCCAGTCTGTGCCGCATAACCTCGCAACTTTTTTGGCCCTTAAAATCTCTTTTCTATGCCGTTGGCCGTAGTCGAATATCAGACAATGACACTCATAACCTTTATGTTTGGCATAATATAATGTCGTGCTTGAATCTATCCCGCCGGAAAGTAGGACAACGGCCTTCATAGAAAATGACTCACTCGAAATAGGTAGCGCAGGAATCTTGCGTCTCCCAGACCCGAACGCAATTTAATTTGATTCCTTTTGTCTTGAGAGATTTTTTTAAATTTACGTAAACATATTTAGCTATATTTTCTGCGGAAGGGTTGGTTTTTTTAAAGAATGCCAACTTATTTAAGTCGCGGTGGTCAAGCCTTGTTAATACGCCGCTTAATTTCTGTTTCAATGATTTAAAATCTAAGGCGACGCCTATCCGGTCTAATTTTTTTGCGCCTACAGAAACCTCGACGCTCCAGTTATGGCCATGCAGTCCTTCGCACTTACCGTGATAACCTTTGAGCCTGTGAGCTCCGCTGAAGCTGCTTCTTACAGATAACTCATACATCCTTGACCCTCTCCAACAAATCTACGTGCCTGCCTAGAAACCTTTCTCCAAAAACAGAGGTTTTAGTCGGTTCATCGCTTACGTAAATCCTTAGCTTTCCCTTTCTTTTGCCGTCGGTTTTTAGACCGCATTCCTCTAACAAACCCTCTGCTTCCTTAGCCGTCTCCTCGGCGGAATCGACCAATTTTACACTTTTGCCCATCACATCCTGAATTACGGACTTCAAGAGCGGATAATGCGTGCATCCCAAGATAAGCGTATCGACTTTCTTCTTTTTAAGTGGGCTTATGTATTTGGAGGCGACGTTCTTTGCTATCTCATCTTTAACCCAGCCCTCTTCCACTAACGGAACGAATAAAGGACATCTCTGGCCAAAGACTTTAATATTATCGTTTAGATGTCTTATCTCCTTTTCGTATGCACCGCTTGAAATGGTAGCATTAGTCCCAATCACCCCGATTCTTCCATTTCTCGTCGAGCGAACGGCGGCCTTTGCGCCCGGCTTTATCACTCCGATTATCGGGATGCTAAAAAATTTCTGAAGCAGACCCAAACCGACCGCAGAAGATGTATTGCAGGCGATGATGATTAACTTTACATTGAACTTAAGTAAAAACAGCGTGTTTTCGATTGAAAACTTTTTTACCGTTGAGGCAGACTTTGTGCCGTATGGTACGCGGGCCGTATCGCCGAAATAGATTATATTTTCGTTCGGCAATTCTTTAATCAGTTCCTTAACGACCGTCAATCCCCCAACGCCTGAATCGAAAACCCCTATCGGATTATCCTTCATCTGGTAAATCCATCCGTAGTTTCATAAATCCTTTTATAATTTAATATCCCTCGTGCTATAGCAGATGCTACTTCCTGCCTAAATGAATGTTTCCTCATACTTGCTTCTTCGGCTGAATTGCTAAGATAGCCTACCTCGACTAATACCGACGGCATCCGGACGCCCCTCAATACATAAAACCGAGCGCTCTTTACTCCCCGGTTTCTCAAGTACGTCGAATCATCTACTGCCTTGGCGATGTACCTGGCAAGCTCAATGGATTCTTCTCGATTTTCGGTATAGACTAAATCCCATAGCGTGGCCTCAAGGCTCGTATTTCGAAAATAGAAAGATGAATCGTCGAATTTTAAAAATGCATTTTCTGCTGCCTCAACAGCACGAGCAGAATCATCGACTGCCGGAGATAAATAATAGACCTCAAACCCCTTTATACTTCTGGCCCGATTAGCGTTTGCGTGAATGCTCACAAAAAAATCTGCATCGTTATCGTTGGCTATCCGTGTTCTTCTGTAAAGGGAAACAAATTCATCTCTGTCCCTTGTCAATATAACATCTATACCGTTGCCGCTCAATTCATCCCTTATTCTCTTTGCGATATCTAAAACCACATCCTTCTCTCTTAATCCGCTCCTGCCTATTGCGCCGGGGTCTTTTCCGCCGTGACCGGGATCGATAATGATCTTTCTAATCGCGTATTTTTGAATTAAAGGCGGGGGTATCCTCGTTACGACCGAAGGCGGACCTAAAATCTTACCCATCCTTTCAATCGCAAAATCTGACGGGATTACTACAGCACCCTTATAAAAGACGACGGGGTGGCTTAATTTTTCTATTCTCCCATTTACGATTGCTAAATCTGTCCCGACGTGAAATGCGAAGTAAGACCTTCCTTTCGAAAGTTTCGCTCTTCTCGCAATGGGATCCCACTGCCATTGCATCTGGTAATATTTAGCCAGCACAGTAGCGGGGATATAGGATGCGCCTTCTACTTTTACCGCCTGAGATGAAAGCGTCCTTTTCCATGCCCTCGAAGGAACTGTAGCGCAACCTGCGATAAACAATAAAATCGCAGCTAAAAATATTGCCGCTGCCTTCTTCATAATCATCCTTTATTAAATTGGTGGAGGCGCGGGGATTCGAACCCCGGTCCCTAAGTTACTCACGAGGAGCTACTACATGCTTATCCTAACAATTTAGCTTTCGCTCTCCCGAGCGCGCACGTTAGGCCCGCTCTCGGAAGAACTAGCCTTTGATTATTGTCTCGTCCC